>OGRD01000156.1_pt1 | contig 45184 bp, 52 predicted proteins | sample 1553441 | NCBI WGS metagenome assembly OGRD01 (sample SAMEA2580106, study PRJEB22360) | human gut metagenome | biome: human gut; feature: human-associated habitat; material: faeces | place: Denmark | collected 2008/2010
AAATGATGTTTAATATTTTGTCAGAATTGTCCAACAAATGGGTAACGCATCAAAGTTGGGGCTTTTTTTGTGCTTAAATCCACGGGCCAAAGGAGTGCCGAGAACCATACCAAAGTGTTCTGCGTCCTTGACTTGACGCTTGTTTCCCTAAGAGAAAAAGGCTATCGAGAGAGGACCAAAATGATGTGCTTTGGCCGACTAACCTTTAACTATTTTTAACTAACAAAGACAAAACCGGGCTTGCTATCGAGTAAAAAATTTCCTTATGAGGTGTATACTTAAATCGCGAAAATCCCTTGTGATTTATGAGGATAAAAACGAAGCGACTTCGAAGGAGATAACAAGGTGAAAAAAGGAATGATCTTTGATTTGGATGGCGTTATTGTCTCAACCGACCATTACCATTATTTGGCCTGGAAGGCGATTGCCGACCAAGAAGGAATCGAATTCAACGAGGAAATCAATAACCGCCTGCGTGGCGTTTCCCGGATGGCGTCTTTAGAAATCATTTTAGAAAAAGCCTCCCGTCCCTATTTGAAAGAAGAAAAAGATGCTTTATGTGAGCAGAAGAATGCGATTTACCGGGATTTTTTGAAGCAACTTCAGCCAAGCGATTGTAGCGAAGACGTTCGTTCTACCTTGAAGGTCCTTCGTGATGCTGGAATCCAACTATCCATCGGCAGCGCCTCTAAAAACACCCGATTCATTTTGGAACGGATCAATCTATTGGATGCCTTTGACCAAATCGTGGATGGCACGATGATTTCCCATTCTAAGCCTAACCCCGAAGTATTTCTTCTTGCTGCGGAAAAACTTGGCCTAGCTCCCAGCGAATGCGGCGTTGTTGAAGACGCATATGCTGGAATTGAAGCGGCTAAAGCCGGGGGATTCGAGGCTTATGGAATTGGAGATGCCTCCCATTCTCCCCTAACCGATCACCCCCTTCATGCCCTTTCCGATTTATTGCCCCTTGTATTGAACAAGCAAACGAACTAACTCGTTTTGGAGTTAGAACACCTAAAAGATCTATTCCAACGGTTTCGTCTGCAACAATAAATTGACGCTTTTTCGCATAATCGGTATCTAGAAGACGTCACAAGAGGCAACGTTTTGCCACGTGGGGAGGATGTCACCAACAAAGAGACGCCTCTGCATTGCTCTTTCCCGGGAAAAGAAGGGGATTTGATTCTTTCCACGGAAGGCATTGGTCGCTTCCGCAAAGGAGAAGAAATCGGCTTGAGTTTCAAAATGGAACACGTTTGCCTTTTCGATCCAGAAGATGGACATTCCCTCCTCTGATTTACTTTCTATTTGGCTTTTGGACTTCGGTTTATCGATGGAGTCCTTTTTTGTATCAAACTAGGCAGAGTTTTTGACTCTTAAAAATAAGACAAAATTGAAAATGTTTCGATAGCAACGAAATAATTTACCTGAAAAACCGGTAATGAAATGCCTTAAAAAAGGGAAATGAAGGCTAAAATAGTTCGATGGTTACTATCTTTTAAAAGCCCTCCTATCAAGGTGAAAAATGCCTTAAAATGAGGATATGATTCGCCAAGCAATTTCTACCGATTTCAACGATATTCAAGCCATCTATACCTCGGCTAGAAATTTTATGATGGAGCATGGTAACCCCACCCAATGGGGATCAGCTTATCCTCCCCAAGAAACGATCCTTCAAGATATCAAACAGGGGATTTTATTTGTTTTAGAAGACGAAGAAGGACTTTACGGGGTCTTTGCCCTTATCGCAGGTGAGGATCCCACCTATCAAACGATTCAAAACGGTTCTTGGATATCCGATTTGCCTTATGCGACCCTTCATCGCATCGCCTCGAACCAAAGACGAAAAGGCGTATTTAACGAATGCCTGAAATACGCGAGATCCCGTTATCATCACCTTCGTATCGATACCCATGAGCAGAATCTAATCATGCGACGGCTAATCCTAAACGCCGGGTTTTCTTGTCGCGGTAAAATCCAGGTGAAAGACGGTTCGCCTCGCCTTGCTTACGAATGGATTTCACCCTCCCTATAATTTGTTAAAATAAGGTATCCGATTTCGAACCCTACTTAGGAGGATCCGATATGAAAAACCCTAGGCGCATCCCACTTCTTGCTTTATCCGTTTTAGGTGTGCTAACGACGATGAATTTATTTTCGTGCGGATCCATCGCGGACGAACCCCGCGCCCCTGGGCTATATGCTTCCTTAAAAATCCTTGGGGAAGTAACGACCCCGATACACTGGGAGTCCGAAGAGAAGGAAACCTGCTATCTAGCCAGTTCGTTCCTAGACTTAGAACTAGAATTCTCCTTTGTTCCTCCGGAAGGAAGGGAAGCGACTTTCCAAGGCGACTGCGTGAAGTTCGCAGGGAAATTCATCGCCGCCTTCTATTCTTATAACGAGGATCAAATTCCTTTATATCGGCTTAGTTTCCCCCACTATACAGGGAATTATCGCCTCGATTATTCCTTCGAAGATTGCGCGGGCCATTTGAATTTTGTCGTGGATGATGACTCGGATAACTGGAAGAAATATCGGACCAGCGTCAAAGAAGTCGTCCCTTGGGCGAAGACCCTCGAAAAAAGAGAGATAGAGTCAATCCGATTTGAATTCGAGAATGCAAGTTCAGGCCCTTCTAGTTTTCGGCGCATTGATTACGTAAAGGAAGAACAAGAAATCGATGAGGCTTATTCCTATTTAGATAACGCCCTTTATTCGACCAACCAAATGGACCTCATCGCTCCCGGGACTGGCAATACGTATCTGACCTATCTTCTCTCCGATTCTACAAGCCAAACTCTTAGGTTTACAGGGCGTTATTTTGCCTTTGATGGTCAAGATTACATGATCAAAAACGCTTATTCTTCGCCAGAGAATCCTCTCGAAACCCGTTATGGATTCAACCGGTATGGAAATAACATCCACGCGGTGAAAACTTCGGACTCCTCTTCTACCTCCATCGACTATCTTTATGACCTCGAATTCGTCCAATGGCCTAGCGAAGAAAGTTACGATGAAAATAGCCCCGCGATTTATCAAATCGAGGGCTATGCTGGAGAATCCATCGAAGTCTATTCTTCAACCCGTTTCCAGTATCAAAATCGGATGTATCAAATCCGTTCTACGAAGAATTTCTCGAGTTTATTTTAGTAGAAGCCGAGCCAAAGAAGCGGAAGTTTCCGTTTCTTTGTACCAAGGGAAATTGATCCTCCAGAGGATTTTGGGGGCTTTTCCGCAGGTGAGGATAACCCCGGTGGTTAAGCAATCAACGACCGCGGGAACCCCAATGACGAAGCAAAGGACTAAGGCCACGTTCGGAGGCATCTTGCTTTCAAGGAGGTTCATGAACGGGGTGAAGATAAAAGCCATGAAGACATAGGCCCCCGCCCCAAAACCAAGGGTAAAGGGAAGGCAGACGTATTTGCCGATGTGCAAAGGAACGTCGGAATAATTCCATAAAACCGCCCCGGTTAACCACTCGAACAATTCCCCCGCGCCCCATTCGCCTAGGAAGATGAACAGGGTGACGATCAAGAAATAAAGAAAGTGCCGTCCGGGAACGCTTTTCTTGTCGCGAAAGATTTCCTTTCGGAAGAAGCGCATCTTGTTGGGAGTCCCGAAGACCAAATAAAGCAAAATGACAACAATCCCATATCCCAAAATGCAAGGCAGGCGTTGAAACCTCGAATCGATATAGCCCTTGGAAATGCCCGTTGCAAAGCATTCGATGATGAATCCGCCCACCCCAATCGTCACCATCGTCACAAACAAATAGATGAAGTGGTAGTCAAATAATTTCCATTCCTTGATTTTTTTCATGCTTCAACCTTAAAGGCAGCTGACGATAAGCGGTCTGCCTGACCCCCTTTATATCCCTGTCGACGTTTCTCTTGAATATCGTAAAAACGTCTCAAGCGTCGCCTAGAAGTTATCATGTTCGAAAAACTCCATCAAGACTTATGGAACGGCTTTTGCCTATATTAAACAAACAACGTGAACTTGTATCTTTTCACGCTTGTTTTATACACTGGATAAACAGGAAAAAGAGGAAACGTTAAATCGATGTGATGGGTAATGCATACACCCCTTTCGCGATGGAATAGAAAGTAGGAGTATTGCAGACGATGCAAGAAGCACCGATTGGATAAGCGGAATTCGCTAATTGCTTGAAGGCCTTAATATCTTTTGGGGAATAATCCACGCCGGACTTGCATTCCATAAAATGAAGCGTCCCCTGATCGACGTACACCAAATCGATTTCATTTTGGTTGTTATCGCGATAAAAGAAGAAACGGTCCTGCAAACCATTGTTTCGGAAGGATTTACGGATCTCGTTGACGATGTAAGTCTCCACGTACCTTCCTTTGAAGATGGAATTCATCAAAACGTCTTCGTTATTTAGCCGAGCTAGATAACAGGCTAGACCTGTGTCGTTAAAATAGATTTTTGGCCGCTTGACGATGCGCTTAGTAATAGAAAGTTCGTTATAGGGCTGCAGCAAATAGATGATGTCCCCAGCGACAAGAACGCTGATCCAAGACTTAATCGTGTTGACGCTTACCCCAACGGCTTTTGCCAAGGTGTCGTAAACAAGCTCTTCCCCCGTTAAAGACGCCAATGCTTCCATAAAGTTTTGAAACTGAAGTTTTTCGTTCAGCCGTATGATTTGGGAGACGTCCCGTTCCAAATAGGTGTTGACGTAATTGGAATAAAAAGAGGCTGAATTCAGGTTGGGGTTTGCATGTAATTCAGGATACATGCCCCGAACAATCAAAGAGAACAAGTCGCGGACTCCTAACGTAAAGTCCTTGCTTCGAAGCGAGGAGACCGAGGGATCAATCTCAAACTTTTGTTCGCTGCATCCATAGATTTCTCTCGTGCTTAGAGGCGACATTCTGACGATGGCGACTCGTCCCGCCATGGATTGAGAAACCCCGTGCATGAGTTCATAAGCTTGGGATCCGGTCAAAATAAACATGCCGCTATTTTCGCCCTTCTCCAGTTTTTCGCGGTTGACCGTGGCTTCGATGACATCAAAAAGTTTGGGAGCATATTGGATTTCATCGATGATGAGCGGACACGGGTGAAGCTGCAAAAAGAACTCGGGGTCGCGAATAGCCTGATCCCGTTCCCGCAAGTCGTATAAGGAGACATAGTGAAATCCGTACTCTTTTTTATTTCGTAGCATAGAGTCGATTTGCCCACTTGCCGTGCCCCGGTGACCAACGTCACAGGCTTATTATGAATACTTTGGACAATTTGTTCTTTTATTGTACGTTTAATCACGGCTTATCTCCTAAAACTTAGTATTTTTTGCAGTAACACTGCAAATTTTACTAAAAATAGGCCGGCATACTTTTACCCGGCCAACGGAATTTTGAACGCTTCTTTGTTGCCATCCTCTTCGATTCGCCCCACAATGTGGCCATGTTAACGACGTTTGATTACGTATCCGCCCGTTTGGATATCCGCTTCAAGAAGAAGCACGGCTCTTTATTAGCCAATGCGATTTGGAATCGCGTGGGGGAACCGCTTATCCCCTTCCGTACCGATCAATTTCTTCTCACGGAATCGGGCTACCAACTCGTGGACCTCTATTTCCCCTCCCTCCGCTATGGAGTTATGCTGCTAGATGAAGATTATGAAGCCCCAACCCCAAAAGATCTCGCCCCCATCGACGCGGTCTACGGATGCGCCTATATCTTTGCTAATCCAAGTGAGCTAACGTTAAAAACGATTCAAGGGCCTCGCGAGAATAAACCCTTTGACATAAAATCCTTTTTTGCTCAAGTCGATTCCATTGCCCAAGAGATCCAATCCCTCTATGCAGCAAGTTCCAAAAAGGTCTTGGAATTCGATGAAACCGCCCATCGCATCCAAATGAAACAAGAAAAAGAAGTGGTTCGGGGCGATGAATTCCTTTCTCTTGCCGAAGTCGTCTCCTGTTTTGATGAAGTGACTCCCTCATTTTTCCGTTCCTCCTATTGGCTACGCAAAGGAATGATTTGGTCCCCCAGCCTTTCGCTTCATGGCTCGGCTCGCGATGGGTGTCTCGTATCCGTATCTACCGATTTAAATACCGTGGAAGAACTCGCGGACCGTAATTCCGAAAGAGCCCGCGAATTATTTAACGCGGAAAAAGAAAATAACACCCCGCGTTATCTCTTCCTCCGCTGCCATGATTTAACCTTGCTTTCGCCCCGGGTGTTTTTAGGCGCCTATCAAGCGGATTCCTATAATGAAAATAGTAATACCGTCGTTTGGAAGCTCTGTTCCACCCGCTTATCCTACGAAGAAAATAAACTGGATGCCCCTTTAACCTTCTAAAAAGCCGATTCATCTTGCAAATAAGGTTCAATGCGCGGAAAATAACAGGGCTTCGGGATGTAGCGAAGCTTGGTTATCGCGTCTGCTTTGGGAGCAGAAGACCATCGGTTCGAATCCGATCATCCCGACCAACTTAGTTAAATTGGATTGATACAATGTGTCAGTCCTTTTTTTGTTATCATATTGTTATGGAAAAAGAAGCAAAAATAGAACTGCTATCGTAATTTTATCGCTCGTGTTTTTAACTATTGTTTTAGTGTTAGAAATAATCCCTTATTCGTTAAGAATGGTGTTTACTAGAGTTGATGAGTCTAACCAAGTCGTAAATGTTGTTAAATACTCTCCGTTTTTATCTTCTCTAACAACAATAGCGTGTATTGTTTTGTTCATAATTAGAATATTTAAACCATATAAAATGAGAGGCATCTGCATATTGCTTCCGTTAATTGCCGGCTTATTATCCATTCTTCATTTATTTATGTTTGGTAGTGAGGTCATTGCTGTTCAAACAATGCTGATAGCGTCGTTTCTTTTTTCGACTTTTATATTAAATCTTTTAAATTTTTATTTGGGCAAATAACTGAATCATTTATTTTATTTCTTCTGCTTCGATAAAATCCACCCAACTGTCATAGTCGTAATTTCTTTTTGTTTCAGAAGTATGGATTTTTCTAACATATGGCACTTTTCTTTTTATGTACTCCGGCAATATTTCTAATGGGTTTATATCATCAATGTTTTCTGCTTCGATTGCTAATGTCTTATATATTATTCGTATTTCACAAACACTGCCTTTCCCCCATTTTAAAATAAACTTTTTCATTTTATATCCTTTCTCCCTTTTGAATCGTTGATTAATTCTGGAGATGAATCATTATCTTCTGCTTTATCTATTGAGTTTAATTTGTTTGTCAAATATGCAGGTAAATCTTCAAAAAGCTTATATTTTGAAACTCCAATTGGCGTTTTCAAGCCTTTGAAAGAAGTTTCTACAACATAATTGTCCGCTGTTTTGCATAACAATATTCCTATTGTTTCATTATCGGTTTCTGTTTTTTCTAAATCATCAATTGCATTGACATAAAAGTTTAATTGGCCAAAATCTGCGGGGGCGATATCTTCTAATTTCACTTCTATAACAACATAAGCATGAACTTTAGTGTGGTACATTAACAAATCGATGAAGAAGTTCTTACCAGTTGGAGTTAATAATTTATATTCACGACCCACTAATGCAAAACCTGTTCCGAGTTCTTGAAGAAACAATAAGATGTTATCAATAAGCTTGTCTTTTAAACTCTTTTCATCTGTCACTTCACTTTTGCTTATGAAATCAAAAGCGAGTGTATCTTTTATAATGCCTTGAATATAAGAATTCTCATCTGAAACAATTGGCAAAATATTTTGTCTTTGATAGGCCTGTAATTCAAATTGCTTTATCACAATTGCTCTTGACCATTTGTTTTTGTATGCTTGGTTAATGTACCATAACGCTTCTTCTTTTGAAGAAGATTTTTGAATTATAACCCTCGATAAAGTGCTCCAAGGAATTTGGGTCACAGGTTGTGACCTAATTTCATTTTCTGAAAAGAAATGTGCAAATTGTGACATCTTTTTAAGTTGTTCATAAGAATATCCTTTGCCATAATCTTTCAGGTCGTCAGCAAGCCTTTGTATAAATTTATTACCCCATTCCTTTCTTTGATTGATAATTGTACCAATTTGGTAATAAGTGATAATCATCGCGCTATTAACTACTACCATTGCTTTGTTGCGATTTTCTGTAATCGTCTCTTTGATCTTTGCTAAATCATAAAGGTATTCATTTTGTTCCATTTATTTTTCCTCCTTACTAGAACGAGCAGTTAAGTGTTCTCAAGATAAGAAAAAAGCCATCCAACTCAAAAACACCTTTTGTAACTAACCGCTGATATTCCTACCAACCATAGTTATTGGTGTTTCATCCCTCGTTGGATGGCCGCTGATTCAAATAATAGATATTTGTGTGGAGCGTGGGTAATATTGCCACATAAACTGTGTCCTAAAGGTTGCCATTTATTTATGTACCGCCATTACCTTCTGGGCGATGCTTTCCACAACGCAAGATCCTAACACGTCCAATCTTGCGGTCTCTATTAGGGTGTCCTATCGTTTACCTGCGTATGGTCGACTTTGCTTAGAGCTAGTTCATAGCGCCGATAGTCTACTAATAAATATGTATTTATTTTACAGTAATGATCGTGTTAATCAATCTGATACTCTCTCTCAAAATGTGGCCTTTTTTGCTTATAAGTATTGCAAATATGCACATTTCTTAACTTAGTAGTATTGCAAATATGCACACTTAATAGCTTACGAGTATTGCAAATATGAGAGTATCGCGAATTTTGCGTAGCATAGGATTTTTGCCATTTCGAAGAATAAGGTGGTAAAAACGATGACAAAAACGCAGCAAGATTCAAAGGCCGATGATAAGTCGGAGATCCTTTTGAATAATATTGTGTTCACCCTTCCGTTTCGATGTCCTGTTTCCTTGTTGGGAAAATCAATGTTTGGAGATAATCCATAAGAGGCTTATAAATAGGTTCCACGTTGAAGTTTGCAGGCAATAAATAGCAAAAAACACCAAATTTGAAGCGTTTTTCATTGTTTAGGCTATTTTTTCTTCGATTCAAAACCTTACAAACACTCGATTCAAAATCGTTTTTTTACTCGATTCAAATTGATTTTTTTACTCGATTGCACTTAAATAATTGTGAGGACATCGCATGGAAGAAGAAAAATATATTGGCAGATTATTCGATGATGTTTTGGACTTTGCTTTGAAAACGAAGGCCGCGGTCGTGGTGGAAGGCCCCAAGTGGTGTGGCAAATCGACGACCTGTTCCAGACATGCTGCCGAAACGGTGGATTTAATGCCCATTCAAACGCGGGGAGAATATGTTTTAGAAGCAAAAATCATGCCGCATGAATTTTTAACGAGCCGCAAACACCCTTTGCTTATTGATGAATGGCAACACATTTCTTTTATATGGGATCAAATCAAAGTGGAAGCAGATCGAAGCGGAGAGTTCGGAGAATATATTTTGACGGGAAGCGTCACAGATAAGATTGCTGACGATGCCTTTTTGCAAGAAGGCAGACATACGGGAAACGGGAGAATCATCCGCAAAAAGATGAGAACCATGTCCCTTTTTGAAAGCGGCGAAAGCTTAGGGTCCGCCTCTTTATCGGCGATAAAGGATGGTACGTTTCGATTTGGCAAATCGTCGATGACATTGAAGGATTATGCCTTCTGCATTTGCCGTGGCGGATGGCCAATGGCCATGCGCAGGGAAGAACAAGTGGTCGCTTTGCAACAGGCGAAAGATTATTACGAAACCGTTGTTACGGACGATTTGTTTTCCGTTAAAGGAATCCCTTTGGTGAAAGATGAAGGGAAAGCAAGAAAAGTGATGCGTTCCTATGCAAGAAATGTATCGATTGCCGCTTCCGATGCCACGCTATTAGAAGATTGTACAAGCAATGATGAATCCTTTGATAAGCAGACCTTTTATAAGTATTTAAACGCATTAGATTATTTGCACGTCAAGGAAGAACTCCCGGCTTGGAACCCCAACGTTCGTAGCAAAACGGCCATCCGCACCAAACCCACCCGTCATTTTGTCGACCCTTCGATTGCTGCCGCGGCCTTGGGTTTAACGCCGGAATCCCTTTTCCGAAATTTAGATACTTTTGGTTTGCTATTTGAATCCATGGCCATCCGCGATTTGCGTGTTTATTGTGATGCTCTAAGAGCGAGGGTTTACAAATATCGGGATGCCAAAAAGCGGGAAGCCGATGCGGTGATCGTGTTCGAAGATGGGACGTGGGCGCTGGTAGAAGTTAAACTCGGCGGAATGGAAGACGTGGAAGAGGCCGCCAAAAAATTACGTGCAATCGCGGAGGACATCGACACCGAAAAAACGGGCGACTGCGCTTTCTTGATGGTCGTTACAAAAGGAAATATCGCCTATCGCCGAGAAGACGGAGTCTATGTGGTCCCCCTCGGTGCCCTAAGAAATTAGCTTCGAGTCAAGTTGGCTTTGATAGAAGTTTTTGCTATGCAGGGAAAAAATTCAGGGGAGTTTAAAGACGTATCAATTCCCAAGTTCGAAAAATAAGTACCCAAATCGGTACAAAATGAATTACTTTAACCATCAATGGGAAAACCCCTTTAAAATAAAGCAGGATAAACAAGGAACTGGAATCGAAAGGTGCCTCCCTTGTTTTGGCCACCTTTCTGAAGGAGGAAGATAAAATGAAAAAGACCCCAACCTTATTGATGAAGGAACTCAAATTCCTTCAAAGCGAAGCAGAACGGCTTCACTTAGAAGATACGGAGCGTAGCTTTGCTCCCCTCAACGAAAAAATGGAATTTCGTTACGATACGGGCTATTCCTATGAGAAGAACCGCGAAGAGATGAATAAAATCTACGAGCAGGAACTTCGTATCCGCAGCGCCCTGGCTAAATTCAATAGTATCACCAAGATCGAAGGCCTCGATTTAACCGTCGCCGAAGCCTTGGTTCGCATCAGCCAACTCCAAAAAGAAATCAAGATTTTGACGGTTTTAGCCAACAAAACGGAATATACCGAGACTTCCGTTGGAGGATATGGCAGCAACAAAACGGTGACCAATAAAATCAATTACGATCAAAGCAAGGCCATCGCGGATTTGAAGAAACTCCAGCAAGAGCTTTCCCGCATCCAGATTGCCGTGGATAAAACCAATCTCACCACCCCGATCGAATACTAGATTTTGAGTCCGTTTAAGCGGAGTTCCTGCGAACTAGGCTACCCAAGATCGGAGGCGGATTACGTTAGATTACGGTCTCATTATTATCCTTTATGTGAGTATAAGGGGCGGAGACAAAATCGCCTTCTGGTTATGTGAGTTATTTTGTGGTTCTTGTTCCAGCGATCCTGACTTAATAAAAACCAATTGGCATCGATGGTACGGTTCGTCGATGCCTTTTTATATAAGCGTTTCATCACGATTTGAAAAGGTTTCTCAATCCAGTTTTTCTAAGTAGATTTCCAGATTTTTAGGTGCACGTTGAATTGCTACGATTATTCCATGAATAGTTTTTGAACCTGAGAATACATCACTGCCAATTTCCGGATTTGTTGAATCAACGAAGAGAATGAGTACATGGTTGAAACGAAATAAACATGTCAACGCTTGGACTTGCCCCTTGCTTTGATAATGGGACGGACCAATAATTGTAAAAACGTTCAGAATCATTGATTTGTGTTCAGACGGTCGATGAATAACTGAAAAAATGGTTGTAAGGGGGGTAAACCATGGGGTTAGACGCACCGAACACGATGAGTTTTAGTCGCGTGTTAATTGTTTCTAAGGGAGACGTGTCGATTGAAAGTGGCAATCAAAATGTGATTGCTATCCAAAACAAATATTATTATTTAAAAGGCCTCTACGCGGTTTCTAGTGTGCGCGTAGATGTGTGGAATGGAGTTCTTTTCGTTAATGCAAATGAAAATGTGAAACTCATTCTTCGGTCCGAAGAAATTTCTTATATCGACATCGACGCATTGGGCAGCGTGAACGTCAAGGGAGGCAAATATCCGAATATCCGCTTTAGAGCTAAGGGCAATGCGAGTTTGGATGGTGATTTTAAAAATATTGATGCCACCGTCGGGGGCGATGCGGATCTTCGCGGATCGGGAGAAACCGTTAGAATGGCTTGCGGAGGACGTTCCAATAGCTTTGGCTCTTTCCAAAGAGTCGATACGCGAGGGTTGACCGGAGATGTCTATGAAGAGGAGGAAGATCTTCTTGACGACGAGAATGACAAGGGGTCAGGCGAATCGGCAAGTGGCGGTGGCGAAGATTGCGAGCAGGAAGAAGGCCTGCCTGATGAAGACGGTGAAGTAGAGGAATCCGAAGAAGATGAGGGTGACGAAGGTGACCCAGATAACGAAGGCTCTGATGAAGAGAGAGACGAAGACGACGAGGAAATCGTAGAAAAGGATTTCGATAATGTTTCTATCGACACCTCAGGCGACGTGCATATTAAAAATGGCGATGAGAACCTTATTGCTTGTAACGGCGAATATTACTATTTGCAAGGATGCTTTTCCCTTTCGACACTGGATATCGAAGTGTCGGATGGGTCGCTTACGATCGATGGCTCGGAAGACGTAACACTTATTTTACAAACAAAACGGCTTGAACAATTGAATATCGATTCATCTGGTGATGTGACTTTAAATGACGGCCAGTATAAGAACGTGGAAATCGATGCAAGCGGAGACGTAGATATTATCGACGGAAAATATGATGACCTGAATATTGATGCTAGCGGCGACGTAAAAATCAACGGAACATTTGGCGATGTGAATATTGATACCAACGGCGATGTCGCCGTTGATGGAACTGGCGCCAGCCTCCACGTGGACACTGCCGGCGAATGCGTGAATAACGGTACCTTTGCCTATTTGTTTGGCTGTAATTAACTAGGGATAAAACTAAAAAACCTCATTTGCAAACGAGGGATGAATAAATCCGATTATTTCTCGATTTTCCAGAATCTGTCGTGGTATTTTATTCGGATTTTCTTCGAAAGCGTCATCTCCAGGAACCATTTCACCTTTGACAGGTTTGGTCGGGGGGGGGGTATATTTTTGGCAAATAAATGAGAAAGGGGTGTCTCATGAATTTTGGTTATTTATTATATTCAGTTCATTTTGCTCAAAGTGCCAATTACGTTTGCCAGAGTGACTGCAAAGGGGCGTTTTGGGCTTTGATCATTGCGGCTTTTGTTGTTGTCTTTATTTTGCTTCCTATCGCTGTGGTGGCGATTATCCAATCGTTTATTAAACTTAGAAACGAAAACGAAAAGAACGCAATGAGTCTTTTGCTAGACTATGAAGAAAAGACGGGGGCAAAAGAACAACATGTGGAAATTGTTAAGAATAAAAACGGCAAAATTAAATATACGTTGACGATTGATTATAAACGCGAGGATGCACAATGAATGTGCTAGCGCACCCGTTTTTTATAGCAACCGTCATTATATGCCTTACGATTCTTTTTGAACTGCTAATGGTTGCTGTTTATAACAAAGGGAAAAAGGCGGTAGCTTACGTCGTTGGTTCTTGTTTGAGCTGTTATTTAATTGCGTTATGCTGGCTCGACCAAGTGTTGGAATATTGGTGTGACGCCATTATCGCTATTGGCTTTTATTTAATTGTTTGCGCTTCGTTCAAATTTTTAACTTCCTTTATTTTGCTAGGTTCTTTTTCGCTAGATGGGGAAAACCTCCTCGATGTCCTTGGATTTGGGATCCCTGCACTCATCGTGTCCCCGGATTATGCATTATCCAAAATGTGTAAAGATATTTTTTGGCAAACAAACCCTAGTGGAAGAAGAAAAATCATTCAAGCCTTCAATTTAGAAAATCTTGTACTTTCCTTTCTTTTTGTTTTCTTCTTTTGGTTCCTTGTGGAAGGATCAGTTTGTTCGGAATTATTGTTGGCAATCTTAGGCTATCGCGTTGTTTCAAGAACGGTTGAAATTGTCGTTTCATTTGTTATGGACGTTTGCTCACGCGAACATAGCTCGACGTTAAACGACCATGAAAGAATTGCTCTTGCGTTTTTGTCTATTTTAGAGGTAGTCATCTTGGCTTTCGGTGTAGGAATTTGTTCTGGACAGGACGATTTTAGCCAAGCTGCCATAAAAGCTTTGCTACTTATCGGATCTATTAGCCCTGCTGGCGGTCGAATTGGCGGCGTTGATATAGCAAGTATTTTTTGTGGGCTCGCGTGCTTTGCTTTAATCGGAACCGTCATCGGATCCTATTTGAACGGAAAGCGAGTTTCGGTGAAACCGGTTAAAGAAGACGTCCCTCAATTATTTGTCATGGATAAGCAGGGAGTCAGAAACGTTATTTCGTTTGACGAAACGAATGACGCGGGGTGCTATAAGGTTAAGGTAATTAATCAAAAGAATTGGTCTTATATTGTCAATTATCGAGGTAGCTATTATCCAATTGAACAATGTAAGCGTTGCAACGAGACCAAAAAGGATGGATTGTCCAATAATTTCGTTTATGAAGGCGATGTTTTTGAAGTCACCTTTAATGTGCATAACGATTTCGTGGAAATCAGAAAAGGGGATAAATTCACATGAAAAATTCAAAAAACTTCAACGAAGACTGACCACGTGTGTCTCGCAAATGTTTGAGGATTTCGTTTTAAGGAGAAAGTCGATATGGTTGGCGCAGGAATTGTGTTTTTTATTGGCGCGGGTTTGGTCGCCGTTTGCATAATTGCAAACTTTATTTACCCCCTTGTTTCTTGGGGGTCTTACATTGTGAGTATAATATTTGGCGTTATTGGCATCTTGCTTTGCTATAACAGCGACGCACCACGATGGTTTTACATCCTAGGGATTATTGCTTTGATCGTCGGCTTTCTTGGCGAATGCCTTGTGCCGGCGATATCGTTTTTGGCAAACCTTCTTCCAATTTTAACGCTTATTTTTTACATTATGATTGGATACAATTGTTGCCATTTCGTCGGATAGCACCGCTTGTATTTTACAATTGCATTTTGCCTATTACGCAAGAGGGCAAAACTTTTATTATTGTTCGTATTCGCATGGACCCAAGACAACAAATTCTCTGGAATTTTGCTAATGATGTGACGGCTCATTATACCTTCACCATGATGTTAGGTGATATTGGAATTACGGTTGCACGAAACGCACCCCGGAAAAGCAAAGGGTGGCCTCCATCCATGAAGCAGGACATTGCGCGGTTGCCGAGGTGCTTCGAAAAGGAGTGGTAGGGTTAGTTTCCATTCATGCGGATGAAGGATTCACCCAATTGGATACCCCTTTTATCCGTCGCGGCCAATGCGTTTTGCTTAGCCTTGCTGGGAAGGTGGCATGTGAACTCTATGAATCCGGGCGCGTCGCTAGCGGATGCCAATCCGATTTATATAAGGCTCTTTCCCTTCTTCAAAGTGGCGCGGAAGAAAATGCAATCAACGGGGTTGGGGTATTGTCGCCGAAGACAAAAGATGAAACCTCTGAATCCCTGAAAGCAAGGGCAGAAAACGTTGTGGCCAGCGAGTTAGAACGTTACCTCTATTTGTGCCGCGATATCCTGATCAAAAACCGCGATTTCGTCCTTGCTTTAGCGGATGAACTCTACAAGAAGGAGACCCTTCTTTATAGCGATGTCCAACGGATTCGCGCCCATTATTCCATTACCCCTTGTTTGGAATATTCCGAACCAGAAGAGGTTACTAAAATACCGGAAGCAGAACCGGACTTAGAAGGGAACGTCGGTTCCGTGGAGGGGTAATATTCCACGTTATTCGACCAATATTTATGGGGCGAAGAGACTGTCGTCAAGAAGAATGGGAGTTCTTCGCCCTAAATGGTGTTCATGCATAATTTTGATGGGACAGTGGTTAGCGGAAAATCCGTCAATTAAAAACGCATAAAAAGATGTAATTGATCCTAAAACCAAAAATCTCACGGAATGGTAAAAAATAGTTTCGATTTTATCGGCATTATTTATTTTTGATTCTTCCTGCGGTTATATGGTATCTGACTAAATTCTAATTCAATTAGAAATTAGTCGCATTTCAAAAAAACGAAACGTCAATGTATCTTATTTCCGCTTTCGCAAGAATTGTTTTTTCACGCTATTTTTATGGAAGTGGTCGTATTAAAAATTACACGAAACCATAGCAAAAACGATGTTTACGTGTAAAAACAAATACGGGAAACGACACCACAAAAAGAGAGAATGATTAAGATATAGAATATAGATACTAGTAGGAGCAACACCATGCTAAAAAATATTCCGCCTTGCCTCAGCCCTGAATTATTAAAGGCCCTCGATGAAATGGGCCACGGGGATGAAATCGTCATCGGAGACGGGAATTTCCCCGGCTCAAGCCTCGGCCCCAAAGTCATCCGCGCGGATGGAATCGGAGGAGAAGAGCTCCTCGATGCCATCTTGACCCTTCTCCCATTGGATACCTATAGCCCCGAGAATTTCTTCTTGATGGAAACCACTAATGGCGACCCCACTCCTGAAATCTGGGCCAAATACGATGCGATCGCCGCTAAAAAAGAGCCCAATACCCGCAAAGGGATGATTGAACGCTTCGCTTTCTATGAACGGGCCAAGAAAGCCTATTGCATCATCCAAAGCGGTGAAACGGCGATCTACGCGAACATCATCCTGAAAAAAGGCGTGGTGAAATAACCCTATTCCATGCCCCGACTAATCCTCGGGGTTTTTATCTCCTCCATCAGCCTCGAAATATGCCTCAGTATGGAGAGAAATGAAGGATGCTGTGTTTGCGGAGATTTTTGCGACTGCTGCTTTTTACAGACGCGCTCATAAAGGGTGAATTCCCCCGACGATATGCGGATAGGTTATAGGAAACGTCATATTGCAAACAGGAAAAAATTGTAGAAGCATGCCATAGAAAAGGGAATTTTTACTGGTCGTTTATGGATAATTTCGAGTGGTCGCTCGATATTCCAAGCGATTCAGGCTTGCATACGTCGATGATGATGCGTCAGAACGAATCCCTGAAAAAGCGCGTATTGGTATAAAAAATAATCGAATCCAACGGAGAGGAACTTTAAAAAGATGGAAGAGTGCGGAAATTTCAAAGAAGAACTCGGCGGGTATACGATAGATAAGTTGCCCGACGCGGGAAATTACGAATATATCTTAAAAAACGACGAGATCCTTATAAAACTCGATCAGTACGGAATCATGACGGCGCAGATCAATCCGCCCGTGGGCGAAGCCGTTTTCAAGCGCGAAGAAAGAGAAATGGGTTCGCCCGTAAAAGTGCTAATATCGGACGGAGAAAAGGTTTATGGGAACTTCGGCGTTTTATCCGCGGACAGGTTGACGATAGACTTTTCGCCGAGTTTATCGACTTATAGGCTCACTTTCGGAGAAACTCTCGTCAAAACCGAGGTTTTGGTTCCCGAAAAGGGCAAGAGATTGATTGTAAACGTTACGATAGCAAACAATGGGAAGGAAGATAAAAAGTATCGGATTTTAAAGTGTGCGTTCCCGTATCTTAACGAACTTTTGATGGCTCCGTGGGATAAGCCCGAATGGTACACGAGAACGGAATATTTAAAAGCAGAAAACGCCTTTTTGACGACTAAATTTTCGGTCGCGGGCAAAAAGGAAGAGAGAAGATATTTAACAGTAGTGGACAGCGACGAGCCGAAATATCGCGAATTAAGCCTCGAAAGACTTGCCACGTCAACTAAGAATTTTACCGTCCTTCCAAGTGTTATAGGCAAAAACACCGAGGACGTTTTATACGCGTTCAAGCAATGCGTTTCGGGGTTATCCGAAATTGCGGTGAGAAGCGGCGAAATTTATTCTTTTACGCAAGTGTTTTCCATAACCGACGACGAAAAGGATGTTTCGGGGGATATAGCGGCGGCGAAGAAATATTTCGACGGCAAAGCACAAAAAGACGAGCTTGAAAAACTCGAAAAGAAATATAACGAACTCTTCTCGGTGAGGACGGTAAAAACGGGGAATGCCGATTTCGATCGATTCGTAAACGGATTTTTGCCGCTTGAAATGTATTGGGTTTCCTCGCTCGACAGAGGTTGGCCGACGGGGATGCGCGGAGTGCGCGACGCCGCGAACGACTTCGAGGGCATGCTTTGCTATGACGAAGAAATGTGCAAAGGCGTTATCGAAAACATTTTCTCAAAGCAGCGCAGCGACGGCTGGTATCCTCGTCAGGTTCCGTTTGGAAACGGCACGAAGTTCGATTTGAGAGAATTCGTCGATTCGGCGTGTTTCTTTACCGAATACGTTTACGATTACCTTGCCTACGCGGGCGATTATTCTATCCTTGAAAAGAAATACCCTTATTATGACGACGAAACCGCCGAAACGGGATTGATGCACCTTAAAAAGGGCATGGATTACCTTATCGCGAAAGATTCGCTCGGCGTTCACGGGCTTGTTAAGATACGAGGCGGCGATTGGCTGGACTGTTTAAGCGGAGTGGGCAAAAAAGGCAAGGGCGAAAGCGTCATGGTTTCGTGCCAACTCGTCATGTGCCTCGATTATTTAACGCAAATCCTTGAAAAACTCGGTTCGCGCGAAGAAATCGAAAAATATACGACGGCCGCCGAAAAACTTAAAAAAGCGATCAACGAAGCCTCTTTCAACGGCAAATTCTATAACGCCGTCTATACGGATAACGGCAATTGGTTGTTCTCGGAGAAGGATGAGGACGGCAAAAAGCGCGTTTACGTTCCGACGAACGCGTATGCGGTTATAAGCGGAGTCGCCAAAGGAAAAGAAAATTTGATTTTTGATGAAATAGAAAAACTCAAAACGACGGACGGATACCAACTTTTCTCCGAGCCACTCGGCGGAAGTTTTATAGACGGCATCGGCAAAATGGGTACGGGAGATTTTCAGCCGTATTTTGCCGAAAACGCAAGCGTTTATAACCACGGTTCGCAGTGCTTTTTGATTCGCGCGCTCGCAAAAGCGGGAAGATACGAGGAGATTTTCGACGTTTTGGGCTATGCAATGCCCTTTTATGCGGATAAACATTCGCCCGAAAAAGTTTGCGCCGCTCCCTATGCCATAACGAATTGCTATCATTTGGTGCCGTCGTTTTACGGCAGGGCGGGATTTTCGTTTTTAACGGGAAGCGTCGCGATGATAGAACGCGCCATCTATTCGTGGATGTTCGGCATAAACTTCACGCTTGAGGACTTGGCAATTACGCCATGCGTTCCGAAAGAATACGAAAACGCCGAAATACAAACGCCGTTTAACGGGCATAAAATGACGATAAAATACATCGGCTACGGCTCTGAAATCGCAAGCGCGGATATGGACGGAAAGGCGATTGATTGTTTCGATGAACGGCGGGTAAAAATAGATAAATCAGCGATTAAGGCCGATTGCATCATTACAATCCAATTGAGCAAAGCATAGATAATGAAGGAAGTCGCATGCGCAGCAGGGTAAACCATGCCTCTTTTAAAATGCGTTGCGTTATGACGTTAAGCGCCGCCGCGATATCGGCACGCCTTATAAATTCTGCTTCGAAGATGTCGGGGTTCGAAATGTTGCCTCGGATTTCTGAGACGTAGACGAAACCGACATCATCGAAAATATCGTCTTTAACGAGCTTCAGGCTCGCGGTTTTCGGGTAGTTGTCGGCGTGGTGGAAGCCAAAGCCAAGACGCCCCGAAAAGATGAAAACGGCAACCCCATTTATCAAGGGAAGCCCACGAGGTGGATTTCGTGGTCGGATTGCTACGCGGATTGACGCGCAGCGGAAGAAGAGCCAAGAATGCGAATCCATCCGCCATACGCCGATTCGTTTAAAAAAGTCATCGTCGCGAAAGGGCAAGGCAACCCTTTTTACGCGGAAGAAGGCTTCCCGCGAGTCAGCCTGCTCGATTTCTATCTGAATGAGAATTCCTCGGATTGGTAGGCGCGCTTGCTTTTCTTTTAGAAACAATTTGACTAGAATATCGACGCTTTATGGGCACGGAAAAGAAAAAGACAGGATTCTTCCATAAACACTGGCCGGAAATTGTTCTTATCGGCCTTGTTTTCTGCATTTCCCTTTCCTGCATCCTCTATTTTACGTTAAAGAAGGCTCCGGAAAACCTTTCCGCGACCGTTTCCCGTTCTAACGAAGTCATCTTGCGCTTAGATCTAGGCCAAGAAACCAAAGAACGCGATATTGAAATCGAAGGCGCGAAAACCCCGATGACAATAAGGGTGAAGCATAACGCGATTTGCGTCGCCAAAAGCGGCTGCCCGAGCCAATATTGCGTAAACCTCCATTACGTTTCTAGCCCGTCTACGCCGATTGTCTGCGCCTATAACCAAGTCACGATTTTGCTTTCAGGAGAATCTTCCGGGGAGATTGAAATCTAATGCGCTTCGATCTGCGGTTTAAAATTGTCGCCCCCCTTTTGATTTTGGGCTTATTTTTAATTGGCTACGCAACAAGCGACCACAAGAAGTGGGGAACCCGCAAAATCACGATGATCGGGGTTTTCACCGCGATGGCGATCGTCATCGGGATGGTAGAAAGCATGCTTCCCGACCTTTTCGTCCCGGGGATGAAACTTGGCCTCGCTAACGTCATCATCTTGATCATGCTCTATGAATTCTCCTGGAGCGAAGCCTTGATGGTCGATGTATTGCGCGTTATCGCCGTCAGCTTATTGCGTGGCACCCTTTTCTCCATGGGAGGATGGATGTCGTTTGCTGGCATGGCTCTTAGTTATTTAGGCATGGCTTTATGCGTTTTGGCCTCCAAACGAAAACTGACCCCGTTTTTTGTTTCGATCTTTGGGGCTTTGCTCCACGATGTTGGACAAATTGCAATCGGCATCCTTTATTTAGGCTCGACTGCTGTCCTTTATTACCTCCCGTTCATGGCTTTAATTTCCCTGGCCACGGGCTTATTTTCCGGCTTCCTTTGCCGTTTGATTTTAAAAAGCAAAATCCTAGCAAAGTCGCGAAAACTCTACGAAGGCGAAGAGAATAAATAAGCCGATACGGCAAAAGAAAAATAGAAACCCGCAAAAACATTTAGAAAAGAATTGCACTTTCTTCTTCCTTCTTCTATAGTCAATCCGCGAAAAGAGGATTTTAGTTATGTACCGCAAAGACATGAGACCTGAAATCGTGGATTCCTTCGTGGAGGAATATAACCTTCACGGACCCAAATTAACTTTAGACAGCGTGAGCGCTCGCATCCACATTTCCAAGAAGACCATTTACCGTTTCTTCCGTTCCAAGGATGATATTTATTCCTTCATCCTCGCGGATATGAAAGAAGAATTCGCCGCCAAAAGAGAAGCGGTGTTAGCCAACCATCAGCTTTCTTGTGGCGAAAAAATCGAAGGTATCTTAACGGCGAAAACCCAATGGGAAGAACGTTTGGATTTCAAAAAAGCCCATTTGCTCGCCTTGGATTCTCCTGCTGTTTTTGAAGAAGCGGTCGCTATCGTTGACGCGGCCTGCTCCGACATCAAGAAAGAACTCGAAAAAGGAATCGAAGAAGGAGCCTTCCTCTCTTCTATTCACGTCGACCTTACGATTGGCTGTCTCCGTTCCGCCATCCTTTATCTCCTCCAAACCCCGATTTTGGACCAAGACAATATGGGTTATGACGAAGCGATGAAGTCGTTAGCCCAAACGTTATTGCGCGGAATCGCCCGATAATTACCCTTCTCCATCCTTGCCCCGCTAGTTCGGGGTGTTTTTTGTGTAATCCTAAAATCCAGACTAAAAATCAAACCCGCGAAATTTTGTGGGTGCCAAATAGGAATCCCTATTCCAAAAAAAACGAAAGGGACCCTGACTTGAACGGGTGGCCCAAAACTCGTCTTTTTCATCCGCCCAACCATTATTGATAACGAATTACCGATATACCGAAGAAAACGCTTCCATCCCCTCTTGCATTAGACCCCCATTACATTTTTAATGTAAGCACTATGGCAAGAATATTATCTTTAACACGTCTTCCCGGTACTCTTGGCGACCCGGTTGACGCCATCGTCATCAGCAACGCCAAAACCCTAGGGGAATGGAAAGCGGATCAAGAATGCTTCCGCAGCGAAATCACCAAGGGCGAGAACGCCATCCAAATTGAAATCAAAGGAGTGGATGGAAAGCGTTATCGCTCGAACGTGCTTTTCACAAACAGCAAGAAAGACATTGTGGCCACCTGCCAAATGTCCGGGACGAAAATCAACCTCGCCCCCGCAAAGAAGTAAAGGATATCAACAATGGCAGAACAACCAATTCAACTTGAACTCGATCAAGAGATTACGTGGGAAGGCAAACCCGTCGCCGATGGCACGAAGCCTCTTCGCGCCAAAGTCGTCAAAGTTGCCAAAATGATCGGCGGCCCCTCGGGCATCGTGAATAAAATCGACGCCAACGCGCCGGAATATTATTCCCTCGCCGGTTCGGTTTCCGACGAAGAATGCGACTTCTTACTCGCCATGGGCCTTCGCAAGATTCGCACGAACCATGAAATGGCGAAGAAGCTTAAATGGAGTGAACAACGCGTCCATGATGTTGCCGACCACCTCGGCGATTATCTAGGCATCATTCGCGTCGATATCTATGAAGATCGCGAAGAATACATCCTTCCGATTTTCGCCCCGGGACTTTTGGAAATTATGGTCGTCTCGCCCAACGCCGAGCACCATCCGGAAATCCGCCGCGCCTTCAATGCTTATACCCACGACCGCATGCAGACCATGGGTCCGATGCTCCCCAACGGCTATGGCTTGATGCGCGTCATCCCGATCGAAAGCACTCTTCCCAAGGGAGAGACCCCCGATCCTCGCGACACGCTTTCCTATTATCTTGATAAATACGATTATTTCTCCGTCGGACGCTGCTCTTGCCGCGTTTGCCGCACCGAAATGGGCGAAGGCTGCGGCCACATGCCCGATGATCGTTGCGTGAAGCTTGGCAAAGCTGCCGAATACTTCGTCCGCACGGGAAAAGACCGTCGAATCACCCGCGAAGAAGCCGAGGAAATCATCCACCGCTGCGAAAAGCAAGGCCTCATGCACTCGGTCCCGAATATCGAAGGCATTGAAGATGGCAAAACATCGGCCATCTGCAATTGCTGTGGCTGCGCTTGCTTTGGCCTCCGCCCCGTCCAAGAATTCAAAATCAGCGAGGCTGCCGCTTCGAACTATCGTTGCGAAGTCACGGCTGCCAATTGCGTCGCTTGCGGCAAATGCGTCGAAAATTGCCCTGTCAACGCGATTCGTCTTGGCGTGAAGCTGGAAGAAAAATGCCCCGTCAAGGTGCATTTCCAAGCCCCGCTTACCTCCAACACCTCTAAGAAAGCGGTCGTGGATCCCGATTACCGTTTCCATCGCGAAGACGTCGTCCCCGAAACCGGAACGGCTCCTTGCAAAACCTGGTGCCCGGCTCATATCGGTATCCAAGGCTACATCAAAATGGCCTCGGAAGGACGTTATAAGGAAGCTCTCGCCCTCATCAAGCACGAGAACCCCTTCCCCGCGGTCTGTGGACGCATCTGCAACCACGCTTGCGAAGAGCACTGCACCCGTGGCTCCATTGACCAAGCCGTCGCTATCGACGACATCAAGAAATTCATCGCCGAACAAGAGCTTACTCCAGAAGGACAGTTCTTGCCTTGGAAGCGTTATGACTATCACGATAAGAAAATCGCCATTATCGGCGGTGGCCCGGCTGGATTAAGCTGCGCCTATTACCTCGCTCAAGATGGGTATGATGTCACCGTCTTTGAAAAAGAAGAAAAACTCGGTGGCATGATGACTCTTGGCATCCCGGCCTTCCGTCTCCAAAAAGACGTCGTTCAAGCTGAAATCGACATCATCGAAAAACTCGGCGTCAAGTTCAAGACCGGCGTGGAAGTGGGCAAAGACGTTACGATTGCCCAGCTCAAAGAGCAAGGCTTCAAAGGGTTCTATATCGCGATCGGTGCTCAGCTCTCCCGTAACCTCGGCTTAGAAAACGAGAATAACATCGACGTGGTCGGCGGCATCGACTTCCTCCGTCAAGTGAACCTTGGCAAAGGACTAGAACTTAACGGCAATGTCGTGGTTGTCGGCGGCGGCAACGTCGCAATGGACGTCGCCCGCACGGCTCTCCGCCAAGGCGCTTCCAGAGTCGACCTCTATTGCCTGGAATCTCGCGAAGAGATGCCGGCTGCCAAAGACGAACTTGCGGAAGCGGAAGAAGAAGGCATCGTCATCCACAATGGCTTTGGTCCGAAGTCGATCAATGTCACGGATGGCAAATTCACTTCCATCACCTTCAAGAAGTGCTTGCGCGTCAAAGACGAGGCAGGCCACTTCGCCCCCGTCTATGATGAAGAACAAACCGAAACCGTCGAATGCACCAAGGTTTTGAAAGCCATTGGCCAAGGATTCGATTTCGGCAAACTCCTCGAAGGCACCCAGGTCAAGCTCACCCGTCGCGGCACGATCCTCGCCGATCCGCTTACCTATCAGACCAACGACCCCGACATCTTTGCCGGCGGCGACGTGGTCACCGGACCTTATTTCTGCATCAATGCGATTGCCGCGGGCAAACAAGCCGCGATCTCGCTTCATCGTTACGTCCAGCCGGGTCAAACCCTTGATGCTGGCCGTGACCGTCGTGAATACCATCAAATCGACGTCGATAACATTGTCCTCGAAGGATTCGACCGCGCTCCGCGTCAAATTCCGGCCGTCGGACCCGTCGACACCAAGTCGTACAAGGACCCGCGTGGCACCTTCACCGAAGAACAGGTCAAGAAAGAAGCCTCTCGCTGCCTCAGCTGCGGCAAAGCTGTCGTCGATTCGAACCTCTGCGTTGGCTGCGGACAATGCGTCTTCCAGTGCGAATTCGACGCCGCCCACCTCGTCAAGAAGACCAACATCTACGCGACGAAGTTCGAAACCCTCTTGCCGAAGGCGATGGGCCACACCATCAAACGCGGTCTTAAGATCGCGGCCAACGCATTCAAAAAGGATTAATCGATGCACGAATTAGGTTACGCCAGCGAATTAGTCTCTACCCTTCAGGATTTCATGGACGAGAACCATCTCTCCATGATTTCCAAGGTGGTGCTCTCCGCTGGAGAAGCGACGGGCATCGTTCCCCGCTTCATGTACGAATGCTGGCCGGCCGTGATCGAAGACGAACCGCGCCTAAAGGATTGCGAATTAGAAGTCCGCGTCGCCGAAGCGATGGGCCGCTGCCATAATTGCGAAGCGGAATTCCCGATTTTAAAAAGCAAGAACCGCTGCCCCAAATGCGGCTGCGAAGACTTCGATTTCGAAAACGGATACGAATTCGAAATCACCGAAATCCACGGGAAATAAGCATGAAAAAAGCGTTCCTTCCATCTCGAGGGAACGCTTTTCCTTTAACAGGAATAATTCTCTTCCAAGACCCGTTCGAATTCTTGGATGGTGTTTTCATCATCCAAATCCCAGCCATAGGGTTTGAATTCGCCGGAGAAAAGTTCTTCGTAAACTTCCCCTAACCCCTCTTCGAACAGGTCATCAATGTTTTCCCTGGAAGGATGATAGGGAATAAAGGGGAACAAACGAAGATAAGGAGAAGAAGAACGTTCGTGCTCTTGCTTCAACCAAGGGAAGGCATCGAAGAGGTCGTCCAAAGCGACTCCCGGGGTCAAGAAGACCAAGGTTACTAGATTGGGATCCATTTCTTGGTGGACGGGAAACAAACGATACCCGTGTTTGGTTAAGACGTGGCAAACGATGTCGGATTGTTTGCTTTGGGAGGCTAAAGAAGCGATTTGTAAGATTTTATCCATGAAACCATTGTAGCAAATCCATTTAGAAAGGGCATCTTTTCTTATGAAAAGGCTTTCAGTTAAATAATATTAACTTTTCTCTTGTATACAAAGGTTATTCTAGATTAACATATTGCCGTTGAAGGAGGGATTGCCTATGCCATTATGCTTTGCACCCAGCGGGAAGGAATTCAAAGTCCTAAAGGTCGGTGGTGAATCTTCGATTGCCCATCACCTTGCTAGCCTTGGAATTGTTAGTGATTCCAAAATCACAGTTTTGAGCCAAGAAGGCAGCGGAACCGTGATTCTAGTCAAAGAGTCGCGTTTAGCTTTAAACCGCGACGTTGCGAGACATATCCTGGTTGCTTAACCCCCGCCTCATTCATCAAACAGAAAGGAAAAGTATGGAAAAGGAATTTAACGGGTCCGAAGTGGTGACTTATCAAGTCGGACAAATCGTGAGCCTGGCCCAAGTCGATGTCGGCACCTCCGGCACGATCAAAGCGGTCCAAGGAGAAGGAAGGATCCGTCGTCGGCTATTCGACATGGGGTTAACCCCCGGAGCGGAGCTCTTCGTTCGTAAACGGGCGCCTTTAGGAGACCCCATCGAGCTTACGTTGCGCGGCTATGAATTAACGGTTCGCCACGCGGAAGCGGAATTCGTGCAAATCCAAATCACCGATTTGCCCGAAAAAGGAGGGCCCCATGGAAAATAAGCACCTTCGGGTTGCCCTTGCTGGCAACCCTAACTGCGGGAAAACCACTCTCTTCAATTCGCTCACCGGTTCGACGGCTTATGTGGGGAACTGGCCGGGAGTCACGGTTGAAAAACGCAGCGGAACCTTCTATTTCAAAGGAGACAAAAAGAAGAAGGAAGGCGTAGAAATCGTTGACCTTCCGGGCATTTATTCTCTCTCCCCCTATACCCCCGAAGAAGTGATTTCTCGGGATTATATCCTCAAAGAAAAGCCCGATGTCATCATCAATGTTATCGATGGCACGAACTTAGAGAGAAACCTCTACCTCACCACTCAAATCCTCGAGATGGATGTTCCCGTTATCGCGGCGATCAACATGGTCGATGCTTTGAAAGAAAATGGGGTTTCCATTGATTACAAAGCCCTCCGCGACCTTCTTGGCGTCCCCGTTTGCCCGATTTCCGCCCTTCGCAATTCCGGTCTAGAAGACTTGATGATCGAAGCGAAAAGAGCCGGCGAGGCATCTCGCCAAGGAATCACCTTGTTGAAGGATCCTGCGATTGAAAAAGCCAAAGCGATCTATGAGGAAGCCAAAATCTCCCACTCCCTTTTCCACGCGATCAAAGCGTTAGAAAAGGATGAGCATGAAGCAGAAGAAAACAAGGACTGCTTCCAAAAGGTTCAAGACCTCCCCGAAACCAAAGAAAAAGACTATGAAGCGGATATCGCCGATCTCCGTTATCAAGCTCTTACCCCCGCCTGCGAGAAAATCGTCTCGGGCAAGGAAAAGAAAGAGAAAGACAAATTATCCAAATCGGATAAAATCGACCGGATCCTCACCCACCGCGTTCTTGGACCCCTCATCATGGTCGCTCTCCTCTTCTTGGTGTTCCATTTCACCTTCGCGGGCGACCTCTTCTATATGAACGCGATGGGGTTAAAACTCGATACCTATCCAGGATTCATCTCCTTCACGATCGCCGGAGAAGAAGTCCATCCCTTCGAAGGACTCTTCTATGACGATGCTGGCATCGTCTCGATTGGGGAATTCCTCCATCGCTTAGCCGGCGACCAAGAAAGTGGAATCCTTGGCTGCATTGCCCTAGGATTCAAGCAATTGATGTATGTTTGCAACGCCCCGGACTGGGTCGTGGGATTCTTCTATGATGGCGTTCTTACCGGCGTCATGGCCGTCCTTGGCTTCGTCCCCCAGATCATGCTGCTATTCGCTTTCTTCGCCTTCATGGAGGATTCGGGCTATATGGCTCGCGTGGCCTTCATGCTGGACCGTTTGTTCCGTCGCTTTGGCGTCTCGGGACGCGCCTTCATCCCGATGATCATGGGATTTGGCTGCGGCGTACCCGCGATCATCAATACCCGCACCCTTGCTAGCGATAAAGAACGCGTGAAAACCATTCGCGTCATCCCCTTCTTCACTTGCGGAGCCAAAGCGGAATTCTTGGCGGTCATCGCCGCCGCCGTGGCCGCTTCGGCAGGATTCGATGCCGGGTTATTCACCTTCTTGCTCTATTTGCTTGGCGTAGTGATTGCTATCTTCTCCGTCATCGTCATGAACAAGACGACGCAACGGGAAAAAGTTCCGCCCTTCATCATGGAACTCCCGGCATACCACGCTCCGCAATTCCGCGCCCTTTCCCTCCATGTTTGGGATAAAGGCAAACACTTCATCCAAAAAGCCTTCACGATCATTCTCGCCTCGACGATTGTGGTTTGGTTCCTCGCTAATTTCTCTTGGAATTGGCAGATGGTGGAAGCGGATGGACAAGGCTCGATACTACAAAGCCTCGGCATGCTCATCCAGCCCCTCTTCACCCCGATGGGATTTGGGGTCCAAGCCGGAGCCAATGGCTGGAACTTGGCGGTGGCTTCCCTAGAAGGCATCGTCGCCAAAGAAAACGTTACCTCGGTTGTTGCTTCTTTGGCGGAAATCCTTGGCCAAGATGGCTTCGAAGGCCTCGTGGCCTCGATGGGCATCACCCCGGCCGCTCTAGCCGCGTTTGCTGTCTTCAATATGCTCACGATCCCTTGCTTTGCTTCGGTCGCCGCGGCAAAAGGAGAACTTGGCAAGGGCAAAGCCTATGTCGGCACCGTCCTCTTCTGGTTTGCTCTTAGCTATGCGATGGGCTGTTTGACTTACGTCACCCTCCAATACGTTTGGACTTTGGCGATCACTCTCCCCGTCCTTGCTGGAGGATTCGTTGGGCTTTATTTCTACGACAAAGCCAAAAAGAAAAAAGAAGCCGCTGCGGCTTAATTCTTAAAAAGGAGGAAACCCTATGCATTGGACCGAAATCGTTACGATCATCTTCATCGTTTCCTTCCTTCTGTTTATGGGCGTTTATCTAGGAAGGAAAATCAAACGAGGGGAAAGCTTAGAAGGCTGTTCCTGCTCCTCTTCCAAAAAGAAGAAGGGGAACCGTTTGGTGGAAATGTATCACGACACCTATAAAAAATAAAAATAACGAAAAAGGGATTCTGGTCGAACGGAATCCCTTTTCTCCTTATTATATAGAGAAGACTAAAATGCCTTAGAAGGCAAAAACGGAATGGATAAAATTCAAGCGCCAATGATAGGGGAAATCCTCCTTCAAGAATTTATGGTTCCTTTTGGCGTCTCTGCCTATCGCCTAGCAAAAGATATCGATGTCCCCTATTCTCGAATTCGAGGAATCCTCGATAACCGTATCGGGATCACCGCGGATACTTCTATTCGCCTCGGCGCCTATTTTGGTGTTTCCGATTCGTATTTCCTCTCCCTTCAAACGGATATCGATTTGAGAAAAACTCGAGAAAAACTCGAAGAAGTAGTGGCAAAAATCAAAACTCATCCTAACCATTTACCTTCCTTCCATCCCAAAAATCGCTAGTTGCATTTTTCCATTTCGCCCCGTAAAATACTGCCGAAAATAGCGGTGGATCTTTTCCTAAGCATAGCTTACTTTTCGCCCCGTGAAACGAACATTCCACGAGGTATTTTTTTATGAAGAAAATCAAAAAGAGCTCAGCCGAGCGCATGAGCAGCGACCGCATCCCTTCTTTACTATTGAAGACGGCTCTCCCCATGATGTTTTCGATGGTCGTGAGCGCCCTCTATAACATCGTTGACAGCATCTTCATCGGCATGATGCCCGCCCCTTCCAATAGCCAAGCCATCGTGGCTTTGGGCTATGCCTTCCCCCTTCAGACCTTGCTTGTTGCCGTGGCGATTGGCACGGGAATTGGAGTCAATGCCGTTTTGTCGAAAGCTCTAGGCCAAGGCAAAAACGACAAGGCCGCAAAATCCTGCATCAACGGTTATGCGTTAATGCTATTTTTCTATGTGGCTTTTTTGGCGTTTGGCTTAGCGATTTTCTATGGCAAATTCTATTTTAGTTCCGTGACAAGCGACGAAACCATCATTGAGATGGGCTCGAAATATTTGGGCTTATGCTTCATTTTTTCCTTTGGTCAATTGCTTCAGCTTGTCAGTGAACGTTCCCTTGCTGCAACCGGCAAAACGAATCTAGCCATGGTCATGCAATTATCGGGCGCCTTGGTTAACATTGCCTTGGATCCCCTTTTCATTCTTGTGTGGGGAATGGGAGTAGAAGGAGCGGCGATCGCCACGATCATCGGCCAAATGGTATCCATGGTTGTTGGCTTCTTGCTTGTCATCTTCGTCAACCAAGAAATCCGGATTGAAAAAGAGCACGTCCGTTTTGATTTCCCCATGATGGGCAAAATCCTCCGCGTGGGGCTTCCTAGCATTGCCTTGCAAGCCCTCCAAAGCCTTCAGCCCCTCGTCTATCAATTGCTTTTTATGACTCTGCTTGGCGCGGGTCCGACCCAAGATATGCTCGTTGGAGTTTATGGCGTCTTCTTCAAACTGCAGAACTTCATATTCATGGCTCTATATGGGCTAGTGAATGCGATGCTTCCGATTGTGGCCTTCAATTATGGCAACAAGAACAAGGAACGCGCCTTTATCGCGGCGAAGTGGGGCTATATTTATGGCCTGATTATCGCAGGAATCGGACTTATCGTCTTCGAAGCGATTCCTAAGCCCTTGCTTCTTGCCTTCAACTTGGATGAACAATGGATCGATTGTGGGATCCAGCTCATGCGCATTGTGCCCCCCACCTTCCTCATTGCTTCTTTTTGCATCATTTCTAACGGCGTCCTCCAAGGACTTGGCAATGGCGTTCATCCGATGATTGCCACGATCATCCGCTTGCTGGCAGGATTATTCCTCTTTGGCTTCGTATTTGGCTATTTCTTTGGCATTAACGGCATTTGGTGGGCGAGTTACCTTTCCGAAGCCGCAGGAACCGCCTACGCTTTGCTTTTCACCGTCATCGTTTTCAAGAAAAAGACCAAGAAATTCGACGTTATCCCCCAAGAAAAGACTGCTCAATAAAGACTGATTCATTCGACAAGAATGGGATGATAGAGATATAATCCTAGGAGTGCGCCGGTAGCTCAGCTGGACAGAGCACGAGTCTTCGAAACTCGCGGTCGCCGGTTCGAATCCGTCCCGGCGCGCCATATGAAAAAAGACTTCGATATGCAAAATATCGGAGTTTTTTGTTTTTATCGGTTTTTCCTTGTTTTGTTCTAAGGAGGATTTAAAAAGCAAGAAGTATGGCGTAGTTCTTTTTTTCGCTGAGTGTCTTAAAAACGGAATCATCCGTCGACACGATTCGACGCACGGTACGGCTTATTATGAACGTTATTGCATTTTTACTGCTTATTTTCTGGTTGTTTTCTGGCTGTTTCAGGTTGTTTTTGATAATGACGAGGGAGTTGCAAGATGTTTGTGTAATTCCTAGCCGCATTGCCCCACCCCTTTAAACGTTGAAACCCATTTCCTTTTTCTCCTCTTCGCTCATCTCGAGCATGAACCTAGCCGGCCTCGCATTGCGGTTGTAGTCTTCGTAAACCTTCGCCAGAACGATCAGCGCGGAATCCTCCGAATTGTATTGGATCCTCGCCCTCGTCTTCCTCTTCGCCGTGGCGTTGAGCGATTCCGCCGCGTTGGACGTGTAAATCGATTTCCACATCGCCTTCGGGAATTCGTAGAAGCGAAACATGGAATCGGCCTTTCCCAAAAGCGACGAAACTAGCTTCGGATACGGCTTCGACCACTTCGAAGCGAACGCCTCGTCCCATTCCTTCCTCGATTTCGCCGTCCAAAGCCTCGTTGAACGCCCTTTCGAGCTCGGCCCTGACGAAGGAATTCAGATCCTCCCTCAGCGCCGACGCCGCCTGCTCCGCCGACATCGACGAAAAAAGTTGTATAATTGACACGGTCGCTTAGTTCCTTTCCAATCGTTTGTGAACAAAACAATTATAAGGGCTATGCGGCTTTTTGCTTGCCCGTCAGCAAGCGAAGGGGATCGCCCCCCTCAATTACGCGAACTTAATGTAACTCTCTGTTTTGGCAATTTTACCACAAAAACAATTTGAAATTTTCGGCATTTTGCCACAAAAACAATTTGAAACTTTCGGCATTTTATCAAAAAAACAATTTGAAACTTTCGGCATTTAGCTTAGTATAAAACTTGAAAATTTTGGCAAAGCGTGATGTAATGGTGCCAAAAAGGAGGTTTAAAATGGCTGAAAGACTTTTTGAACGTAAAATCTATCAAAGGATGTTAGATTGGAAAAGGGATTCTAATGGCAAAACGGCTCTTTTGATAAAAGGCGCAAGGCGCGTAGGCAAATCTACTATTGCAGAAGAGTTTGCTAAAAAAGAGTATTCCAGTTATATCCTCATTGATTTTTCTATTGCGCCTAAAGAAGTTCACGGTTTGTTTAAAGACTTGTCTGATTTGAATTATTTATTTTTACGTCTTCAACTGATTTATCACGTCAATTTAGAGAATAGGAAATCGGTTATTATATTCGATGAAGTTCAATGCGAGCCTTTCGCTAGACAGGCGATCAAACATTTGGTTAAAGATGGAAGATATGATTATATTGAAACAGGATCATTGCTATCGATAAAAAAGAACGTTGAAAACATTGTTATTCCAAGTGAAGAAACAAGGGTTGAAATGGTTCCTATGGATTATGAGGAATTCAGATGGGCGCTTGGAGATAAAACGACAATACCAATGCTAAAAATTGCTTTTGAAAATAAAATGCCTTTGGGTGATGACGTCAATCGAAGAATGATGCGTGATTTTAGATTGTATATGTTGGTTGGTGGAATGCCTCAGGCGGTGAATGAATATCTTGATACCAATAATTTTAGCAAGGTGGACCAGGTGAAGCGTTCTATTTTAGAACTTTATCAAGATGATTTTAGAAAAATTGATTCTTCAGGAAGAGCATCATTAATGTTTGCGTCTATTCCGTCAGAACTTGCAAAAAATGCGTCAAGATATCAAGTGTCAAGCGTCATTGCAAATGAAAAGGCTGACCGCGTGCTTGGAATTGTTGCAGATATGAAAGATTCCATGACTGTCAATATTGCATATCATTCCAATGACCCAAGCGCAGGGATGTCCTTACATGAAGACACGACAAAATATAAAATGTTTGCTGGAGATACCGGCTTATTTACTACGCTGGCATTTATGGATAAGGATTTTACAGAAAATATTATCTATGAAAAACTTCTAAGCGATAAACTCGATACTGACTTGGGATATTTATATGAAAACATAGTTGCCCAAACGTTATATGCGGCGGGAAACAAGTTATTTTATTATACGTTTCCTAAGGCAAACTCAAGCCATAACTACGAAATTGATTTTTTGATTGCTAAAAGAAATAAGATATCGCCCATCGAGGTAAAATCATCTGGATATAAAACCCATGCGTCTATTGACGCGTTCATTCATAAATTTTCAGAAAAAATTGGACAAAGATATTTGATCTATACAAAGGATTTAAGAAAAGAAGGCGAATTACTTTGTTTGCCAGTTTATATGGCAATGTTTCTATCGTAAGCGGAAAAAAGAATGAAAGCACCTATCAAAAAATAGGTGTTTTTTACAATCGAAAACATGTTATTTGTAAAAGGGGGTAAACCTTCCAATAAATACGCATCATTCGGGATGCCACCCTTGGTCATGGGCTCCATCGAAACCTCGACAGCAATCGTTTTGGAGTATTTTGGCGGGCGGTTATTAAGCATCCGAGGTGTCTTGCTTTTATGCGATTCTACATAGAATTCCGGGACTATCCCGATGGAGGAATTCGGTTTTGTTCAGCCCGTGTCGAAAAGTCTGCTCACCAATAATTCGGCGGGCGATGGTTTCTTGAAACGATCCAAACGAGACGTTCTCCTCATCTAGTTTAGGAGAAGGGAATTAAGGACTCGCTCGGTTGCCAAAGCGTGATTGATAGGAGAAGGGGAATTGGGGTATTGTGGTGAAACGGTTCAGTTTTTGCCCGCGCCCCCTCCACTTTATCGATAGGCAATATTGAAATAATCTAAATACGTCTTAACGATATCTTGCCCTTCCAAACAGGTGTCCATGAGCCACCCGCGTTCTTGATCCCAATTCTTTAAGCCCCGCTAATAAAAAACCTTTTTATCGTCGAAAATAATGAAGGGAACTAGGTTGTTCTTTAGACATTCTTTGAAAGCGATTAAGCGGCCCACCCTTCCGTTTCCGTCTTGAAAGGGGTGAATCCTTTCAAATTGGACATGAAATTCCACGATTTCTTCCAAAGAATGGCTTTCCTTTTTGCTATATTGGCTAAGAAGTTTCTTCATTTCGGGCCCCACAAGCCTTGGGCGAGTAGTTTCCAAACCGCCAACTTCATTGGGCATCTTCTTATAATCGCCAACAACAAAATAAGGGAGCCTCGAATCGACGGTATTCGATTTCAGGATTCCATGCAACTCTTTGATAAAAGCTCCGCTTAACGGATAATTAGCGAAATCAATGACGCGATCGATGGCGGCAAAATGATTCATCGTTTCCAAAATGTCGTCCACTTTTTTGCTGGTATTCTTCTCGATTCCTATCGTTCTTGTTTCGAAGATGTATCTCGTCTCATCATGAGTGAGTTCATTCCCTTCCATATGGTTGGAATGGAAGGTGAGGTCAATCATCAGCTTATGGTAGATGCCGCCTTTGATTTGATTCTTCTTTTCAAAACGCAGCCTTTCCAAAGATAGTTTTTTCCTTCTTTTTCATTGGCTCGGATCGGTTTCTTTGCTCCCGCGGGAATTTTCCATGTTTTTCCCATTAAAATCGCTCCATTTACTCTCCCCAGGGAGCAATAGTTCCGAACGGTTCTTTCCGATGGATTCCGTTGAATGGATGCTTCTTTGACGCTTATGAATTCACTCATAACGGTATTATCTATCTATCGGCAAAAAACGAAATAGTTTATATAAGTTTTCGATTTATTGCCGATAATGTTGCCCTTGATTAAAACGAATATGCGTCCATTTCTTCTTTGTAGTCATAAATTCGACGCTCGGTCTTTTGTGGCGGCTTTAAAAAGAAATTTATTCCTATTAGGAATTGTTTTAGAATAACCCCATATTTTAGAGGTTAAAAAATGACTAAAAAATGGATTGCCTTAGCCCTTGCATCAATGTGCATGGGATTAGTTTCGTGTGGTGATAGAGAAGAAACGTCCAGCAACACGGGAAATGCTTCTAATAACGGAAGTGCCACCTCCTCCACGACTTCGGGAAACGTCGGAGGATCTTCCACGACTTCGGGAAATACCACCGAATCTGCACCAGATGAAACGAATCCGACGGCATGGTCGGAATCCGATTTGACGGAGATGTCCAAGTATCTGAACGGATATACCTGCTTGCCTTTCCCCGAAGGCTTTACTAACGCCTACGTCAACGCTAGTGGAACGGATGAAGATGAAGAATGCTTTATTGCCTATGATGGAGAATGCGGCGATTTGTCGGAAAGCTATGGGAAACAACTAACCGCTGCTTCCTTTGTTTTCGACAGCAAAGAAACCGACGAAGATGGCGATTTTTATTATTACACCTACGCGATTGAAGATTCGAACGATTTAATCTACGTGCAGTTCGACTATTATCGTGACGCCTTTGAAATCTTCGCTTGGTATGAAGTAGGGGCTCCTACCTATGAAACCTTCCCCTATGAAGCGATTGCTGCCTTCTTTAAACTCGAAAAAGTCGATGAATCGGCCCTCCCTTCTTTCCCTTTGCTATCGGGACAGAAGTATGATGGCTATGCTTCCGGAGAAACCTATTTCTTAGTTGGCGGGAATTACGATACTAGCATCGAAGAAGCGACTTATGTCGCCAACTACGAAACTGCTTTGGCCAATGCCGGGTATACTGTTGATTCGGAAAACGGCACCGCGATCAACGAAGCCAAACTGCTCAAAGTCGAATACATGGCTAGTGAAGGCTATTTCTTCATTCAAATTTCCAAATATGTCCCCATTATCCCTGGGGCCCATAACGTGGAATTCTCTCCTTCCGATTTCCCTACGAAATACGGCACCGAGGAGTCTGAAATCACGAAGAACAATACCCTGTTCAAATTGGATTCGATCATGGCGATCGACAACTGCATTCAATTTAGAAATGCCAAAAAAGGATCGGGATACCTTTATAACGTGGATTCGCTTGGCACGTTGACCTCCATCACGGTTACGGAAAAGGATGTTTCCAAACACGACTATTACGGTGTTCTTAGCTGCTACGTTTCTTCCTCGGTGATTTCGGATACCAATCCGGGCACCGCGGTGACCCCAACTTATACGGATGGCGTTTATACTTATCCGATTCCAGCAGGAAATTCTTTCTTCCAATTGATTGACGAATCGACGACTTACGCATCCAAGAACGCTTCCATTACGATTTCTTACGTCTTGGAATAAATATCCTTCCGTTTTTATAAGCGCGTAACGGCTCCGTAAATAACGGGGCCGTTTGCTTTATCTAGAAGCGAGAATAAAAAGATATATTCTTGGTAGAATCTCTAGGAAGCGAAGGCAAAAGCCATAAATGGAGGGGTCGGATATGGAAGCAAAACACTTAATGTTAAGAAAAGCAACAGAAGAAGATATCGATATCCTTTTTGAGTGGATTAACGGGCTCGCCGCTTATGAAAAACGTCCCCAAGATATGACAGGCACGAAGGAACAATTGAAAGAATGGCTTTTCGAAAAGCAGGTTGCCACCGCCCTCCTTGCTGAAAACGAAGAAGGACATAACATCGGTTACGCGATCTATTATCCAACTTTTGGTTCGTTCTCCGCCAAAGCCAACGTCCATGTGGAGGATTTATATATTCGTCCGGAATATCGTCACCAAGGATATGGCAAGGTATTTTTCACTCAATTGGTGGAATGGATTCAAGGCGAAGGCTACACCAAACTCGAATGGAGTTGCTTGGATTGGAATACCCCATCCATCGAATTTTATCAAAAACTCGGAGCCAGCCAAGAATCGGGAAGGGCGTATTTTGAGCTGGACCCCAAGAATCGTTAAGAGGAATCGAGCTGATTTCTAATATCGCGAGGCGCAGGGCGGTTCAATACCCTGCCTTTTCTTGATATAATCCAAAAAGAAAGCGTTAAGAGGGTCCTCGATGAAGAAGTGGTGTAAGGGTTTTATTATTGCAGGAGCAGTTTTGCTTACTATAGGGGCAGGGGCTGGAACTTTTATCGCGTCCATGACCTGCTTTCGGAAATACGAACAAACGAACCCCGGCTTAACCCAATGGATGGATACCCTCAATGACGAGGCTCGTTTGAATGAAATTGTTTTGCCTGGCAGCCATGATGCTGGGACAAACGGAATGAGTTGGCTGGGCAAGACCCAACATTTAAGCGTGAAGGAACAATTGAATTTAGGAGTCCGTTATTTTGATTTACGGGTCAATCACGTCAAAAATGACTATGTGATTTACCATTCCATCATCAATGGAGTTCGGTTCGATCCCATTTTGGATGATATCGCTTCGTTCATCGAAGAAAACCCCAGCGAAACTCTCCTTTTAGATTTCCAACACTTTAAAAACGGAAGCGATGAATATGTCTATCACACGGTCTTGGAGAAACTAAAAGACCATCTCGTTGTTCAAAACGATGATCAAAGCGAATTGGCCTTCGTCGATGAACTTCGTCTTAAGGACACCAGGGGCAAGTGCATTGTTTTCTTTGGAGATGATTCCCCGTTTGTTAAAGAGGCTCATATCTTCAGCAGGAATAATGATACCTGCACCCAAAAAGGCCAGGCTTTGGATTCTTGCTATATTTCTTCGTATCACGCGATGAAATCAAAGCAATTTATCGATGAGGCCTTGGATTATTATGTTGATCGAATCCAAACCAAAAAGGAAGAAGAAGGGCATAAAGGCATCTTTGTTTGGCAATGTCAGCTTACGGATTCTAAACTCGTCTTCGGCCCTTATCACCGCGAAAGAAGTCACGAAGCGAATATGAACGTCTTTATTGAGAACTTGCCTCAGCATGACTATTTTTCCGACATTAACGTCATCATGCGTGACTTCTTAGACGAAGCCAAGGTCGAATCCATTGTGAAATTAAATGCTTCAAAAGGGCTTTTGAAGTAAGACTATATTCCATAACGGTAGAGCGGAGTATCTCTGCAGGCCGTTGGTTTTTACCATGAAAATGTAAAATGAAATAGCGCAAAAGTTGGAAGTAAAATACCACAAAAGTTTGCAACGAAATGCCACAAATGTTTGCAACAGCAACCGAGTATCTTTTGTTTTTTACGCTCCATACTCAGCCAATAATATCGATGATTACCGGCATTTTAAAACAAAAACTGCCACGAACTTAGCCGTGGCAGTTTTCCATACTAGTTTTTGCTAATTACATAGCGGGCATGAAGCCTACGACGACCACGAAGATCATCAAGGAACAGCAGATAATCATGCAGGCGATTTGAATGGGCTTGCTGTTTTTTGATGTGCTGAACTTTACGGTCAAAGGGTTCGAACATGAAGTTCTCTTTGAACCATCTCTTGCAGCCGATTTGGAGGATTCCACCAAAGGTGAGGGTGCTCGCGCGGAAGAGTAATCAAAGTCCCGAATCGGGGGGGCATGCCGAAGCGTCCCATGCCGACGAGAGGTCCGACGAAGACACCGATGATCGTGTCGAGCAGCAGCGTGACGCGATAATCCCTCGCTTCAGGACCGGCGCGAACATTTTCTTGAGTCTGGCGGCTCTTGCTTGTTTTTGTTGTTGTCCTTAAATCTCCTTATTTTTGTGTTTTCGGCCAACGATTTGAGAAAACTCGAGGGATTCTATCAAAGGAATCAATAAAAAGATGCTGAAATTAGGCAATTTTTTATTCACAGTGTACAAATCTAAATCGCCCTATATCTAAAAAGCATAACTTCTATCCTCCCCCAATCTAAAATCTTGGTCAATCAAAACCGAAAAAACAGGTCAATGAAAAATAAAAATCTTGGTCAATAGAAATGCAAAATATGGGTCAATAAAATTGACAAATGTGGGTCAATGCATTACATTAACCTCGAATTTGTTAACCAAAAATGGAGGATTCTATGGGGAAAATCGTGAATAAGCTCCACTACAAAGCAAGAGTCGTGGATTCCATTATTGATAGGGACCTAAAAATTTTTGGAGCTGTGTGCATCGAAGGTCCCAAATGGTGTGGCAAAACATGGACATCTTCCTATCATGCAAACAGCGAATTCCTTGTCGGTGATCCTAGCGGGAATTTCTCCAATCGCACTTTAGCCGAAATTGAACCCTATACCGTTTTGAAGGGCGATGCGCCTCGCCTCATTGACGAATGGCAAGAAGTTCCTTCTCTTTGGGATGCTACACGAGCATTCGTAGATTCTAGCGGTAAAAAAGGGCAAATCATCCTAACGGGCTCATCGACGCCTGCGCTTAAGGGCGTTTTGCATAGTGGGGTTGGCAGGATTAAAAGCATTCGAATGAATACGATGTCGCTCTATGAATCGGGGGATTCTAGCGGTGATATTTCCCTAAAAGATCTATGCGAAAATAAATTTACCCCAAAAATTTATGAACAAACGAGTTTGGAACGTCTCGCCTATCTCATTGCTCGGGGTGGATGGCCCGGCAATTTGTCCGTAGGTCCGGAGGAATGTAACGAACTTTCTCTTGGCTATATGGAAAATGTTATTAAAAATGACTTAAAACGGTTGGGGGATGGCCAAGAGTATGACGAGCATAAAGCAAAATTAATTCTAAAATCCTTGGCTAGAAACGAATCCACGACTGTTTCCAATCAAAGTATTTTAAAAGACATCGAGGAATATGATGTCTCTACCGTCAGTAAAAACACGCTTACAAAATATTTAAATGCTTTTGAACGGATGTTCCTATTAAACAATCAAGAACCCTTTTCGACGAACCTGCGTTCCTCGCTTCGCGTGAAGCAAATGGAAAAAAGGCATTTTTCGGATCCGGCAATGGCTTGCGCTATGCTTGGACTCACGCCGAAGAAAATGATGGGGGATTTGAATACGTTTGGGTTTATGTTCGAAGCGTTGGTGGAACGGGATTTATCCATTTATGCGCAAGCCATGGGAGGCAAGCTGTTTCATTATCAGGACTATAAAAACAATGAGATCGATGCCGTGATTGAACTAGATGATGGCAATTGGTGCGCTATTGAAATCAAATTGGGCCTAGCAAAAGCAGAAGAAGGGTCGAAAAATCTCGTGAAAGTCTGCAATGAAATTGTTGCTAACGGGGGCAAAGAACCCGTTAGCAAATGCGTTGTCTATGGGGTAGGTAACGCCGCTTATAAAAATGCTGACGGCGTGTATATTCTTCCCATAACGGCGTTGAAAGATTGAAAACGCACTGCACAAGTATCATTTGTACGCCCAATCGTGGCTTACTCTTAACTTGAAAGCGCTTATTTTTATGTAAAAATGAGCCTATAAAGAGGGCGTTAAATGAAGCAATTGGGGCTAAAAGGCCAAAGCATCACTGAAATAAAGTTCGCGGATGTTCATTTGGAAGGTGCTTCGTTGAAAAAGGGGCCCGCGATTGTCTTTTAGAATGTCCTTCATCAACGAAATCGTGCTTCCAGATAAGAGAAACTTGAATTCCGTATTTTTGAACTTGCGGTCGACGTTAAATTGAAGCTCGGAAAGGAAAGCTTTGTCCGATTGGGCCAAAAAGGCAATCTCGTCCAACGCAAGGACAAAGGGCTTGCCTCCTGCATATCGGATCAATGCGTCGAAGGCCTCCGAATAGGTGGGATAGATCAATTCGTAGGGAATTCCTAACAGGCGATTAAGCGTGAAAGAAAAGGCGGCGCGATTATCGAGTTCGCTGGATTCCCTTGCCTGAAAATACAGAGAGGGTTTATCTTTCGTAAATTTCTTTAGAAGAGAAGTTTTCCCGATTCTCCTCGCTCCATAGATGACACCCATTTCAAATCTTCTCGATTGATAACGCTCTTCTAACTATTGAAGTTCCCTTTTACGCCCGATAAATTCCATTTCCGTCCTCCCAACATTATCAACTATAAAGTTGACAACAATCTAGTTGATAACGAAAAGACCGCTCAATTCCTATGGCCTGGAAAGAGCGGGGATCCGCGTGAATGTTTGCTGCAGAAGTTGGGGATGCTCCCTTTGTCGCGTGAAACTCGTTTCAGACAACCTTTTTGGCTAACGGCTTGCTTCTTGGCCTTGCTGATAGCAAATTCGTCTACGTCCATTCCTGCAAATCCTATCCCAATAGCGATTTGGAAATCGAATTCTAAGTCGTCATTCTTGCGTTCCAGAGGGCCGTTTCACTTGGGCGGCTTTTCATTAGCGATTTTTTAACGGAGATTTAAAAAATGATAAGATAAATGATAAGATAAGTGATAAAATAAATGATAAGATAAAACCGTTCAGGAGGAATCCCGTGAAAGACGAAAACGTTGCCATTGAATATAAGAAATCCTTGTCCCAACTAAAAGAGGGCGTGATTTCCCTTAGCTCCATGCTTAATAAAAACCATAGCGGCGAGCTTTATTTTGGGATTACCCCCGATAAAAAGCCTTTTAAATTCGATATTTCGAAAAAGACCCTTTCCGACGTTTCCAATGAAATTCGAACCAACCTTAAGCCATTGCCAAGGGATTTGGAGGTTGAAACCGTCCCGTTTGAAGGGGCAGACGTGATTCGTGTTTACGTGGAAGGCACTGATACCCCTTATTCCGCCTATGGACGTTACTATTTTCGCGTGGATGAGGGAGATATTCCCATGTCCAGCGATCAACTGCAACAATTCTTCGAACAAAAAGAGGGCAATTATTCCAGGTGGGAAGAGAAGCCGACGGATTATTCCTATGAGGACATCGACGAAGACCTCTTGATTGAGGTGATTCGCACCGCCAATGACAAAGGGCGGATTAATTACGTCTATAAAAATGTACGTGAAGCATTAACGAAACTAGATTTGATTGACCGTGAAGGGAGAATTAAAACCGCGGGGTATTATCTTTTTGGAAAAGGAAAACCCGTAACACTAAAAGAAGCGAACTTCCCTACGGATTCACGAACCGAATTTGGGGAAATCAAAGAATTTAGAGGCAATATCTTCGAATGCATTCAAGAGGAAATATCGTATATTCAAAACCATATTTCGTATAAGTCGGACATTATCGGCATTCAACGCGTCGAAACTCCTGAAATCCCCTTGGCTGCCATCCGTGAAATTGTCATTAATAGCTTTGCCCATAGCAAATACGACCAAAAAGGGGATTTCAATCGGGTGAGTATCTACCGTTCCTCCGTGCAGATTTATAATCCGGGATCCATTTACAAAAACCTCGACCCCATGAAATTTGCCTCGTCGGAAGTGGGCAGTAAAATCCGCAATATTCTCATTGCCTCCGTTTTGTATAAATGCGGCTACATTGACGCTTTCGGAACGGGGTTTGATCGAACCTTCACCCTATGCATAAAACAAAATGTCGAATATGAATATAAGAACGACGAATTCGGCTTCCTGTTCACCTTTATTCGAAACCCAAATTTCTTGAATGATAAGATAAATGATAAGATAAATGATAAGATAAACGACCTAGATAAGCGCATATTGTCCGAGATTCGTCGGAATAAGTTTGCAACGATTTCCGATATTGCCGCCCAATTAGGGAAATCTTATCCAACCATTTACCGCCACGTTAGGAAATTGATGGATAATGGACTGGTTCAAAGAATGGAATCTCGAAAAGCTGGCTTTTGGGAGGTTCTTTCGTAAGTTTTCTTCGCTTTTCCTTACCCGTCGATTTGCTGAAATGGAACGCTGTTTTTGCCGCCCGTTAACTTAGAGACGAGAAACGGAATGATAAGATAAATGATAAGATAAATGATAAGATAAAACCGCCACATAAGTGACGGTTTCTATCGTATATTAAGGCTTAAATTCAGTGGGAATCGCTGAGAGTCAACAAAGATTCGCAGGGCAATCCAACCATCTTTTCGCCATGGAGTTCTTCGAGGTTGATGAGCGTTAAGCAAGCAACCGGAGTTCCTCCGGCGACTTCGACGATTTTCTTTAACGCGTCGAAGGTGCCACCCGTCGCCATCAAATCGTCCACGAGCAAGACACGTTGTCCTTTTTGAATCGCGTTAGAAGGGATTTCCAAGGTGGCCGTGCCATATTCCAAAGAATAGGAAGCTTTGATTGTTGTACCCGGGAGCTTGCCGGCTTTGCGGCCCATGACAAACCCGAGGTTCATCTTATAGGCAAGAGCAGAACCGAAGATGAAACCGCGGCTTTCCGCGCCCAAAATTAAATCGGGTTGGTATTTTTTGGCGCGTTCGGCCATATCGTCGATGACCGCGTGGAAGGCTTCCGCGTCCGCGACCAGAGGCGAAATATCCTTGAAACTGATGCCTACCTTGGGGAAATCGGGGTAGACGCCGATGTGTTTTTCATAATCCATGATGGGAAGAATTCTCCTTACGATTTATTGTACCAAAAGAAAAGCCCCGAATGGTGATCCATTCAAGGCTTTTTGGTTCGTTTTTACTTGATGCCGGTTGCGAACTCCATGATATAGAGTGCGCAGAAGGCAGCGGCCAAAACGGTGACGGGGATGTCTTTCTTGCTGTAACGTCCAGCGGCAAGGGTGCAAACCGTGTAGGAGATGAAACCAAACGCGATGCCGTCGCTGATCGAAGCAGTGCAGATCATCATGATGATGGTCATGAAGCCAGAAGCGATGGCAACCCAGTCGTGCCAATCGAGTTCTTTGAGGTTCATGAACATGCAGATACCGACGTAGATAAGAGCGATGTTGGGGACGTTGCCCGAGAACATGCCAAGAGCCGGATAAATAAAGACGGAAAGAGAGAAGAGCAAACCAGTGAAGAGAGCGGCAAGACCCGTGCGAGCGCCAGCGGCAACGCCAGATGTGGATTCGACGAAGGAAGTGACGGTCGTGGTGCCGAAGATGGAGCCAAGAACGGTGCCACCGGCGTCGACGATCATCGCGTTGCGGTCGGAGACGGTGATGTTGCCTTCTTTGTCGACCATTCCCGCACCAACTTCAACGCCGACCAAAGTACCGGTGGTGTCGAAGAAGTCGATGAAGAGAAGGGTGAAGACAAGAGCGTAAGCTTGCGGATTGGTGAAGATATCGAAGCCGTGGAAGCAAGCACCGACGAGGGTGCCGAAGTTGCTCCAGTTTTGTTGAATGTTCGATTCGAGTTTGAAGACGGCTTTCACCCCTTCAACGCCCGCTTCGCCAAGGGAGGCCTCGACGATGCCGAGGAGAACCATGACGATGATGACGGAGAAACGAGAAATCCAAGCGCAGACTTTGTTTTGCTTGGGGAGAGCGGAAAGAGCAAGAACGAGGATGACACCGATTAAAGTGACAAGGGTAGAAGCATTCGAGAAATCGCCCATGGCAAGGCCATTTTCAGAAACGGAAAGGATGCCAGAGGTTTTCATGCCGAGGTAGGCGATGAAGAAGCCAATGCCCGCGGAGATGGCGATTTTGATGTTCTTCGGAATAGCGCGAACAATCATGCTGCGGAGCGGGGTGACGGAGATAATAAGGAAGAGAATGCCATCGATGAAGACAAGGCACATCATTTGGGCATAGTTGAAGCCCATGCTGCTAGCAAGATAGCCAGCAATCATCGAGTTGATGCCCATGCCAGAAGCAAGTCCGACCGGGAGTTTGCCGATTAAGCCCATCGCGATGGTGGTGATACCAGCGGAAAGGGCGGTGGCAATGAAGATGCCAGCGTAAGCGGAAGCGGCGGGGAGATAGACATCGCCATACACCCAGACTTCGCCTGCGTGAGCGCCTTCGGAAATGAATCCAGAGAACCAGTTGGAAAGAATTCCCGAGTTGACGTTGAGGATGTAGAACATCGCGAGGAAGGTGATTAAGCCACCCACGAGTTCGCGAACGATCGAGGATCCTCTTTCTCCGATATGGAAATACCGGTCGATGAACGCACCGAACTTGGTCTTCGGCGACCATTCGCCTTGGGGAGCTGGTTGTTGATCAGCGGACCCAAACGATGGATTTTTTTCTGCTTCTTCCATTTGTTTTAGACCTCCTTGGAATTGAAGTAGATAATTGCCGCGCCTAGAAAACGCAAAAAGGAAAAACCAATATTTCCCGTACACGTTTTCAAACAACGACAATCAACAACAACTGCTTTATTCTAGCAAAACATTCGGTGTTGTCTTGTCTTTTTTGCTAGAAAGCGGTTCCAGCAAAAAGAGGATAAAAATGAAGCGTTCCCCAAACATTGGACAATTCAGTTCAATGCAAGGAGGACGCTTT
>OGRD01000172.1_pt1 | contig 42775 bp, 46 predicted proteins | sample 1553441 | NCBI WGS metagenome assembly OGRD01 (sample SAMEA2580106, study PRJEB22360) | human gut metagenome | biome: human gut; feature: human-associated habitat; material: faeces | place: Denmark | collected 2008/2010
TATTAAAGTAAACCTTTAAAGTGCCATAAAAGAAAGAATTAGGAGAATTAGGTTAATATTTAAGGAGGCCCTTAAAGGGCCTCCTTAAATGTGAGTAAAGTTCTCTAAAGTTTCTTTAAAGGTATTTACATTATATTAAAATGATTTACCTTAAAGGAAGCTTAAAGAAAACTTTAGCCTTACTTTGATGGTACTAAATTATGCCTGAACAAAATTCTCCTTCCGAACTTGTGCAAGAACTCACTCTGATAAAGTTCTTGCTTGTGCGCGAGCACTTCGACAAGTACAGCTTCTATGTGAAAGAACTAAACTTCGAACCAGAGACTGAGCTTCTGCTTAAGTCTATTGAAGAATACTTCAAAGAATATCCTGACAAGGATGCTATTGAAGTTGAGGAGCTGTTACTGTACAACAGTATGCGTAATCCTCTCGTTCGAAAGAGGAATATCTTCACTACTCTCTTCGAGAAGTTGGGTGAAATAAATCTCAACTCTGAGTTGGTTGAAGAAAACTTTAATAGCATACTTGAAAAGTATTTCAGTAGTGAAATCCTATTTAAGATTTCCGAATCTCTTGAGGATAATTCTGCTGGGGTACTTGATTCTGTGGCCGAACTTTGTGAGCAGTATGGCAATCTTAAGCTTCGCTTGCAAAAGAAGAACTTCAACTTTGTAACCACTGACATCTCTGAGCTGGTTGCTAAGAAGAAAGAAAAGCCCGGCCTTCTGTGGCGTATCTCTGGGCTTAATGAGCATCTTGGAGAAATCCGAGGTAAGACTCTTGGCCACATCTTTGCCCGCCCCGATACAGGGAAAACTTCCTTCCTCTTTTCTGAAGAGTCATTCTGGATTAGCCAACTTAAAGAAGGTGAAATCCTGCTTCATCTCAACAATGAAGAAGATGGAGAAAAACTTATGGCTCGCTTCTACCAATCCCTCCTTAATGTCCCTCAAGAAATCCTTGAATCCCACACTGACAAATGCAAAGAAGAGTTTCAACGTTTAGGTGGAGATAAGCTGCACCTGTACGATGAGGCTATCATTGACGTGGATGACATCAAAGCTCTGTTTGAAGCGTACAATGTACGAGTGTGCGTGATTGACCAAGCAGATAAGCTGCACTTCAAAGGTATGGCTAAGATGGGGGACGTACAACGTCTTCAAGCAATCTATGCTAAGCTTCGAGAGTTGGCTAAGAAGTTTGATGTGCACATCATCACAGTTGGTCAGGCATCTGTAACAGCAGAAAATAAGAAGTGGCTCATGCCGTCTGACCTTGATGGCAGTAAGACACTTAAGCCCGGTGAGTTTGATTACATCATCGGTATCGGGAAGAAGCTTGATGATATGCACACAGACCAAGAGAACTTGCGGTACTTGCACCTTTGCAAGAACAAACTTGGCACAGGTATGCACGCTAAGATTGAGGTAACTTTTGACCCCACTCGTGCAAGATATTCTGAGCCTGTTTACAATGAGCTTGGTGGTGATTATACTTATTCCAAGCCCCTCTGTCTTGGACCTTAACAGTAAGTAAGTTCTCATGATTAACTTTTCTTATAGAGTATTTGACACTGAATCCACTAAAATTCCGAGGCACACACCTTGGCATCCAGATTCTTACCTGTGTTCTGTAGGAGCAGTAGACAATGATAATGCGGATAAAGCTTGGCTGTTTAATCACGTTAGTGAACCTTGTGGAAACCATCGTGAAATGGTTGACGCCATTCAAAAAGAGGTAGACCAAGCTGATGTCATTGTCTTTCACAATGCGAAACATGACCTCGGTTGGTTTCGTAAGATGGGTATTAAGTTCGACAACAAGAACATCTGGTGCACTATGCTTGCAGAGTACTTGCTTGTTGGGCAGAATCCTAAGATACCTTTGAGTCTTAATGCCTGTGCAGCACGTCGAGGCTATGGCCAGAAAGTGGACGAGATGCACGAGTATTGGGAGAATGGCTACGAGACTGATGAGATTCCGTGGGATTTGCACAGGACATATCTTATTCAGGACGTAAGTCTTACACGTGATTTATTTCTTGACCAGTACGAACAGATAAAGAAAGCTGGTTTAGAGAAGGTAGCCTATCTTACCTTCGAACTGTCAAAGATTCTTTCAGAAGTAGAGTACTATGGAGTAGAGTTCGACGCTGAATCTGCTAAGAAGTACGTGCATGAGTACGACGAAAAGCTCAAGATTCTTAACAAAGAGCTTTGTGACATTGCAGGTGTAGAGTTCTCTCCCAGTAGTTCTGACCAACTGTACGCTGTGATGTATGGTGGCGTTATCAAACGTACTGTACAAGAACTCGTAGCTAAGCCCAGAAAGAATGGGACCTTTCGCGTGTACACCAGAAAGGCTGAGTATCATCAGCACATAGATGGTGTAGGATTTATTCCTCACGAGGCTACTAAGAGTGCAAAGACTGGCAAGTATAGTACAGGAAAGAAAGCTAGACAACTTCTGCACTGTGACACTGACCAACAAGAGCTGTTCTATAAGAAGCTAGAGGAGCGAGCTAACGCACAGAAGGTGTACTCTACACTGTGGAGTTCATCTAATAGCGAGAGTGGATTGTTGCGTAAGCTTGGTGGTGACCATAGATTGCACCCCAACTTTAATCAAAGTGTTACTTGCACTGGGCGTCTTAGTTCTTCTAACCCTAACGGTCAGAACTTTCCTCGTGGTACAACTTCTCCTCTGAAGAAGCTTATCATTCCTAGATACGACTACATTGTCAATGCTGACTTGTCTCAGATTGAATGGCGTACTGCTGCTGCTCTGAGTCATGACCCCATTATGTGTGATGAAATTCGTCATGGCTTTGATGTGCACACTGACAGTGCTCAGCGTTGGTTCGATGGTGCCAATCTGGACATTAAGTCTAAACCTTTCAAGAAGATTCGTACCACAGCTAAAATCTTTAACTTCCGAATGCTGTACAATGGGAAGCCTAAAGCTTTCTATTATGATGGTAGTATGCCTCGCTATTCTCTTGAGCGTTGGCAGAAGATTGTGCCCGGCTTCTATGAGAAGTACAAGGGTCTCCGTGCATGGCAGCTTCGGAATGAAAAGATTGTCAACAAAGAGAACTTTCTTCGCAATCCCAGTGGACGATTCCTCACCTTTGACTATAACACAGATGAAGAGAAAGGACCTCTTGGTTACAATCTCAATGACATCTGTAACTATCCTGTACAGAGTATCAGTGCTGACTTGATGTTCCTTGCTATGGTAAATATTTGGCGTAAGGTACGCTCTCTTGGATTGAAGTCTCGTCTTATCCTTCAGGTGCATGACTCTCTTGTGTGGGATTGTCCTAAGGAAGAAGTGTACATTGTCTCTAAGATTTGTGCTGACACATTTGAACGTCTGCCTGAGCTGTCTAAAGAATACTTTGGCTGGGAAATTGAAGTTCCTCTCACTTCCGAAGTAGCTTTGGGCAGAACGTATGGTGATTTGTACATGGAATATAAAGCTTGTGAAGTTACGAAGACTAATGTAGATTGGTTCTTCTTCTGTGACACAAGCTTTCCTAAAGCTATCACTGATACACTTCAAAAAATTTGTGCTTAAATCTCTTGACACCTATACCTACGAGTATTACTATGAGTACACAGCAAAAGCAACGAGCTGTTGAGAAAGCTATTAAGAAACGCTGGCAGAAAGTTCCGTTCATTGTTAATCTACGAGAGAAAAGAACTGGCCAGTATACAACAGGTTGCATTCAGGCTAAGTCTCAGGAAGAAGCAGAGTTCATTGCTCAGCAAACTTGGGGATTTCATTTCCAGATTCTTGAGGTCAAGCCAACCTAATAAATTTAATTTACATAGAGAGATATAACCATGTGGTTTAAGTTCGAGAACATTGAAGAGAAACATGATTTGGTGGGTCAGTCGGGTAAGAAGTACAGTGGCTTCGTTGTCACTGGTATGAAGAAGGGCTTCCAGGGTGAGCCGGACACGCCTTATCAGAAGACGCTGTTTAGCAATCAGGCTATCACCGTTATTGAGCGCGGTATTACGCGCCCCGGTCAGTCTGTTGTGCAGTTCTTCCAGAAGGCTGCTCAGCCCGGCGACATGTTCGACATTAAAAGCGAACGCGAAGGTAAGTTCTGGCGGTGGATTTCCATTGCCAAGCTTGAGGACAACAACCCCACTTATGAGCCTCTGACCGATGAGCAGGTTAAGGCTTATGAGATGGTGCAGGCGGCTAGTCGTCCCCAGTACACCCAACCTACTGGGGTATCTGGCATGGATGCTAAGCTTCCTGCGTTCCTTCAGCCCCAGACGGAAGCGCAGCGTGCGTCCTTCTAATCTTACCTAACTAGTTCCCACTAATAACCCCACAGGAATATAATGTAGAATGTGATACAACGTCGATAATCAATTCCATTATACCCTGTGGGGTTTTTGAGTCTCTAAGGTATTTCTCACATGGCTAAATATAAAGAAGAAGTTATCCCTCAGATTATTAAAGACGCGCTGTACACCGACCTTCACAGTGAAGATGGTGACCGTATGTTCGAATACAGTGCCACTCGACTTTGCAAATCTCCTCGTCAGCTTCAACTTGAACAGCGGCACGCAAAGGAGATAGCCACACCTGAAATTATCAACATCTGGTACACCTTTGCTGGTCACGCAATGCATGACTTCCTTGAGAACAGACTCAAGAACAATCCTCGGTACCTCGTCGAAAAGCGAATCATCCGTTTTGACAAACCTCTCGGTGGTACTGAACAGGACTATCGCCGAGTAGGTGCTAAGTTCGATGCTTACGACAAGGAAACTAAAACTCTTTCTGACCACAAGACCACAACTACCTACATCTACGGAAAGGAGATGAAGGACGAGTGGATTAAGCAGCTTATGATTAACGCCTACTTTCTTGAGAAGGAAGGTTATCCTGTTGAGAAGGTGGCTATCAATGCTATCTACATGGATTGGCGTGACTCTAAGCTGAAGTACGCAAAGGAAGGAGAGTATCCTCCTGCTCCTTGTACTACTTTCGAAATGCCTTGTTGGTCATTGGAAGACCGAGAACATCTTTATCGCTCTCTTCTGACTGAGCATGTGGAAGCGGAAAGTATTCCTGATGACCAGCTTCCCTATTGCAGCAAGGAGTACTGCTGGGAATCTGGTGGTTGCTTTGCTGTGTACCGACCCGGCGCTGCTAAGGCTATTCGCCTGTGCTCTACTGAAGAGGAAGCTAAGTCTTACATTAAGTACAAGAATCTTACCGGTGACATTCGTATTGAGGAACGTCCTCCGACCCGTCGTCGGTGTAAAGATTATTGTAGTGCAGCTCCGTTCTGCAACCAGTACAAAGACTGGTGCAAAGCTCACGGACTAATTAACGAAAACATTTCTTCCGAACCTGTAAGTGATAGCTCGGATGAGTTGTCACAATCCAACTAACGCAGGTTGTTTAATCCTTAACATACAAGGAGGGTATTAACATGATTTACCCTGCCTCTATGAACATTGCTGGCCAGACTGTTGATGTCGAGATTCTGGACAATCCGCTGTATCAGATGCACATTTGTCCGAATTGTAAGAATCCCTACACTGGTGAGCCGTACCGGTTCCCTGTGCCTACGGGTGAAAGCAAGGCTTGTCCCGCTTGTGGTTGCGAACACACGCAACCTGTGGACAATACCTATGTGTTTGGTCAGTACGTTGTTAAGGACAATGTACTGAAGACTTGGCACAGTGATAAGATTCCTGATGTGTGTGGTACGTGCTTCGTGCACGAGACTATTGAGGCTATCGACTCTATTGGTGACCTCAAGCTGAATCACACTCAGATTACCTCGCTGGCTTCGATGCTGTATCAGGCATTCACCTCTGGTGGTGTTGACTTCGGCAAGAAGTCTGAGTCTGTCACTTATGCCAATGCTGCGTAAGTGTAGCTAAGTTTCTCCTTAGTGTGTGTGTGACCTACGGGGATGGGGTACCCACTTGCTTGTTCGTTCGTGGTGGTGCGGGCAAGCGTTTAAGGTGGGTACCCTACTAACTTCTAATGTGGAAATAAGACTTTAAACTTATGTACGAATCCTGTGATAGTGCCTTTGATAAGGCTTTGAAGAAAACTCTTGACTTGGAAGGTGCTTACAGTAACGACTGTAATGACACCGGTGGTGAAACAGTGTATGGTGTGTCCCGTAATAACTTTCCTTCTTGGGCTGGTTGGAAAATAGTTGACCAACTGAAACGTCTGCACGGGGCTAACACACCTGAGTTTAAATCTGCTATTCGAAACAATGCAGACCTCAGTGAGCACGTTCGTAGCTGGTACAAGCAGGAGTTTTGGAATCCTTTTGAACTGGATAATCTTACCAGCTTCCCTCTTGCTTTTGAAATTTTTGACCAGAGTGTGAACCTTGGTCGTAAGCAGACTACGCTGCTCATTCAGCGAGCTTGCAATGCTCTGAACTACAAGAATATGTTTGGAGCTGACCTCAATGTTGATGGCATTGTTGGTCCCAATACTCGACGCAGACTTCAGGAAATTGGGAATGATCCTCGTTACACTGAATGTATGCGTCGTGCCCTTGACGGTCTCCAAGTTAATCACTATATCTCTCTTGGTCTCAATACTAATGGCCGCAGTGACTATCGTAAGTACATGCGAGGCTGGTTGCTGAATCGTATTGGAGAAGTTGAGGAGTAATTCATATGCACATTTGTAGACCGACTGTGGAATTTATTACGGACCTGTCCACTCTTGACCCTAAGGTCATTGTGGATGCAGGTCGCACCTGTTACAAAGCGAACAAGCCTGACTATACTCCTGAGGAAGTAGACAAGTTCATTCGCAAGCTTATTAGTTGTGAACATGAGAGTCCTCTTGAACATCTCAGTTTTACGGTTAAGTTCATTACTGACCGAGGTATCTCTCACGAGCTTGTTCGCCACAGACTTGCGGCCTTCACTCAGGAAAGTACTCGCTATGTGAACTATGCGAAAGATAAGTTCGGCAGTGAAATTTCTGTAATCTTTCCTGACTACACAGGTGAGAAGCTTAGTCTGAAAGCTCTTGAAATTATCAATAAGGCTTTCACACAGGACGAAGAAAACTATATGGCACTCATTGAAGAGGGTGTGCCTCCTCAGTTTGCTCGTAGTGTTCTGCCTACCAATCTAAAGACTGAGCTGGTGATGACCTGCAACATTCGAGAGTGGCGCCATATCCTGAAGCTGCGTTGTAGTCCTGCTGCCCACCCGGATGTCAAGTATTTGTGTGACAAGATTTACGAAGAGCTTAAGAAGTATCATCCTTACTTTGTTTGTGACATTGACATCGACAGAGAAGACATGCATGGATTCTAATGATGAACCTATATACTATGACCCAGTGTTAAGGTCATATGTATATATTGCAACTCTTCGTGGTGGTAATCTACGACAAAAGATATGTCTTCCTATAACTAAGGAACATATTCAAATCTTAAAGGAAATTAACAATGCCTGAAGTTGTTTGTGCTAACGCCTCTAGTTACGAAACTCTTATGAACAATCCTTGGGGTGAACTCTTGTCTCCTGACAAGGACCTTGGTATTCTTCCTCGTGGTCGAGAGTACCTTAATATCATACCCGACAATGGTGCTATTGCGATTACTAAAATCGGGCATCTTGGTTATGATGATAATGTCAAATGTTCTACTATTATGCTTCCGCTAGAGATGGCTTATCAGCTTCGAGATTTCCTGAACAAGAATCTTGATGACTATGCTTGGCGTCTTGCAGAGAATGGCTTCCTAAATGAGAAGCGTTGCAGTGTTCTGGCCAAGTTCAAGAAAGTTTATTATGAAGACGAAATCAAAAACCTCAACAAGTCCGAAGAAACCACGGACAACAAGACCGAAGAAGCCGAAGTTTCGTAGCAAGTACGAAGCTAAGGTTGCAGAGTACCTGACTAGTATAGGGGCTGAGTGGAAATATGAGCCTTGCTCTTTCTACTATCAGCCCCCGAAAGCTAAGTACACTCCAGACTTCTGGGTTAAGTATCCTGATGGTACTGAAGAGTACCTTGAAGTTAAAGGTTACTTTGACCCACGAGCAAGAGTAAAGATGGTGCTAATGAAACAACAGCACCCGGAGTTGGACATCGCACTGCATTTCATGCGAGAGAACTGTAAGCTTAGCTCTAAGTCTCGTACTACTTATAAGGATTGGGCAGAGAAATATGCTTACCGAGTACGACCTTTCAAATTATCATAGTCGGTACAATTGCGTAACAGTAGATGTACGGGAACGATTAGACGAATGCTTAAAGAAATTTACTAAGCATCCTTCTCTCGAACACTCGTTTATGGTTCTGCAAGAAGAGTTCGAAGAACTTAAGAAAGAACTGTACAAGAAAGAAAGTGAACGAGATAATGACCGTATTTACGATGAAAGTATTGACCTTCTCGCTACTGTGTTTAGATTAGTACTCGACAATGACCTTTACAAATTGAGATTGGATTTTAAGTATGACCCATCTAACTAAGCTTGCTTGCTGGTTTTGTGGTCACGACTGGGAGGCACTTCGGACATTTGGTATAGATGTTAGTCCTCTAGGTCATGGACTCATGCGATACAAGAAATGTCGTAGATGTGGAAAAGAAGAAACAGTGTTCGAAGCTTTCGCTAACATTTTTAGTGGAACTCGTACTAAATCTCCTGCTCCACTGAAACCCAGCATTTCTCGTGGCCTCCTTGCACTGGAGGAAAAGGAATCCAAAGATGCCCTCAACAAAAGCACGAGTGTCAAAGAAAAAGAAACCGAAGCTTCCTCCGAATGTGACGAAGTTTCGAAGTGCGATGAGTGCAATAAAAGCTAAGTGTAAAGAATGCAGCGGGGGTAATGTTAAAGAAGTTGACATGTGTCCTATAGAGCATTGCCCCCTTTATTCTTTTCGAAACACTGAAGCAATAAATCTTTTTTACCCTAACCTTCTTACTAAGAATAAATAGTACTATGAACAACACTACTGAAGTTGCAGCTAAGCTGCCCGTGCACAAGCGTGATTTTACTGATGACATCAAAGCTTTTATGACTAAGTTCGCTGCGTATAAGCACATGCTTGGTCATGACATTTCTCTTCGTAAGTACATGTGGGATTGCTTTGCTGCTATTGTAGCCATGCACATTGAAGAGTACACTGTTCCTCAGTATGGTGACTATCCGAATGACAACCTCACCAGCTTCAGTGCTGATGACTGTCTGACTAATATTGGTCGCTATGCTGCTCGATTGAAGACTAACAGTCGTGGTGAAGAGGAAACTCTTTCTGACCTGTTGAAGATTGCCCATTATGCAGGTAGTGCTTTCCTGAAGATGAAGGGATATGAAGAACTTTTTAAGCCCGAAGAAACTGCTGAAGTTGAGCCTGAGGCTAACGAGGTTGCTGAAGATGACCGACCCGATTGCGACGAAGAGGCAGTCTAATGAAGAGTTCAGTGGAGAATTTTCCACTGCAATATCTGGGTTTATCTGTCCTTTCACTGGTGTACCTTGTACAACAATTCCTACACGTCCTATTCAAAGTTCTGGGGATAAACAGGACGATACTAATTCAAAGGTAAACTAGTATGGCTCGAACTTTTATCTGTTACGAAGATAACATCTACGGTCACATGCTTGGTGCTATTGCTGGGAAGTATGTCAAGGATAACTTCCCCAATGAGCAGATTGAATACTGGCCTAACTGGCAGTCTAGCAAGACTATTAATCAGACTGCTATGATTGTGCCTAAGCATCTTGGTAAACGTGACACGATTTACTTTCTTGGTGTGTCTCCCGCAGCTAATGCTTGGAGAGCTCTGTTCGAAACGTATCAGCCTAAGCGAATGGTGTGGTATGACTGTGACTCCTATGTCATTGACAGAGCAATGAATGCTTGTTATGAGGAAATGAAGAATCTTCCTGACGTTGAGGGGTACAGGTCTAATAATTTTGACCTTGGTGCTCGTCTGTGGAAGGACCTCTTTCCTGAAAAGAAAGTTCCCCCTTGTGTAAATTGGATTGACTCTTATTATCAGGGTAATCCTAATGCAAGTGCCCGAGCTTTCGTACACGGTCTTGAGCTGCTTGAGACTTGTCCTAAAGACTTGGAATCCCATCCTGATACCCTCTCTGATGAGGAGCGAGAGATGGGTGAGGTTGCCTCTAATGTATGGGAGGCTTGCTTCGAGGTTGACTCTCCTGCTAACTTTGGTGCAGCAGACTTCGACATGGAAGCTGAGATGCCTCGCATGAGATGGGATGCTACGTTCCAGATTATGAACATGGGTACGATTGTTGACACTCTTGTTCGTCTTCGTACTCAGGAACTCATTGACCATGACTGTTTCCGAAACATTACTCTTCCTGACGGTACTGTAGCACTTATGACTAATGCTCGTGAGTGTGACCCTGAGGTACTGAGGGAGATGTACACCCAGACTGGATGCACTACTCCTTATGCTGGGTGGTACTATATTGAATGCTTCGGAGCTCCTAAGTTCCAAGTTGCTCTTGTTAAGCTGGAGCAAGGTGAATCCTGTATTAACGTGGCAAAGAAGTTTGACCACGCTATCGGGAGTGATGACTTCGCCACTTTTCGTTGTGACAGTCTCGAAAACAGTGATACACGAAGCTACTGAAATTATAGCTTGTATCATGCATCTGAAAAAGAAACAGTTAGCCCTCTTGACAAGAGGTACAAGGAGTATTAAATATGAATGGTACTAAGATGTTCTTCCGTGCTTCTACTACTGAAAAGGACTTTGAAGAATTTGAACTGACGATTCCCTCTCGTGAGTTCTCTGAAGCTGAGTGGGAACTCTTTAAGAAGATGCTGCCCATTGCTCTGCTTCAGGCTTTTCCCCCGGAAGAAGAGTCTAATGAAATGAAGATGAAAACTAACGTTACGGCTGACCTTGAAGTTACTAAGGCTGCCTAATCATTAAACCACACAGCGCGAGCTACTTAGTTTGTTGCCCCTAGGTAGCTTGTTTCTCCTTGAGCACCACCCTTAGTCGGGAGGGTGGATAAATATATCCCGACACAAATTTCTTTACATTCAAGTACATTGTGAGAGTGGCACCATGATGACCCACTTCAACACAAAAGAGTCTCAAGCCCTTGAAAAGAAAATAGTGGAAAGGTAAGCGCCCGTAAGCTTCGCAGTGCTTCTGCAATCTTCACTCGAAGCTAAACCTTTTAACACTTGACTGAGGTTGGTGCTACTCTCACATTGTACTTGAACTTAACAAATTTCCCCAGTTGCACTCTTGGTCTTCGCTTGTCTGAATACATGCCAAACAAAAAGACCGTCTAATGCCAAACCTCGCCGGAACCCAACCTGAAAAACCCACTGCCAACTGCGAGAGACCTGAGAGTGTAGCTGGGGATTTCTTTTTCTTTCAGCATGGCCTCCCTCCTATTAACCCTTACAATAAGGATAAACATATAATGTCTATCACTATCATCTACACCAATGCCGAAGGTTCGACCATGTCGAATACGTTCTCCTTCTACCGTAATCTTGACCAGAAGGATTTCGACAACATGGTGCTGACTGTTCAGCAGACCGTGAATAACACGCCCCTGAACAACCTGAACACTTCCGAAGGTGTCACTAATTCTTCTCCTGTTGTCAAAGAAGAATCTCCTAAGGTTCAGGAATATAAACCTATGGAAAACATTCAGGTTAAGCCTCGTCCCGTTTCTTCTAAGAAGGCAGCGTAAAAATATGTCTAAAACTTATGTTGAGTTTATGCTCGAACAGAAAAAGAGTCGAGTAATTCGTAACTACGAAAAACTCCTCAACCGTTTTATAGAGTACATGGACCAGCTTGCTACCTCGAAGCTTTTTCTTGAGCATCTTAACCCTGTTAATATGCAGGAAATGAAGCTTGGTATCTATGAGGAACTTACAGACAAGTTCAATAATCTCTATGAAAAAGTTAAGCATCAGCTTGAAGATGCTTGTGTGAATATTGGTCACTATGAGATTCTGAATGACCTTCGTCGTGGTAAAGTGAAACTCGTAGATGCTGAAACCAATAAACCCGTAAAGATAAACTTCCACATTCTCAAAGCTTAGTGCTTCAAAAACAAACACCTCCTTATATGATAGAAGCCCTCAGATGTTTTTTACTGCTTTTTCACATCTGGGGGCTTTTCTTTTTATAGGAAGTACAGAAATTTACTTGACACTCTTTCTCGAAGTATTATATATTTAGTGCGTAATCGTACTGGGTATAGGGACATAGTTACCTCTCTTCCTATTGTCCCCCTTCTACATGCGGAGTGGTTCTTAGGTACATTCGAGCTTGCGTACCTTTTAAAGAACAGACATGCACTTCGTAAAAGGAAACACTAACCCTCCAACCAATAGGGGCCATCTACTTTGCTAAAGGCGACAGCAAGGCAGATGGCCCTTATTGTTTAGAAATGGATTTTAAACAACCTATATAAACAGTTAGCCCCTGTAAGTTTCATCGCTTACAGGGGCGTTTCTGTTTGATTTTGAGGTATGTGAGCTAGGTCTTTCGGTAGTAGTTCTTACTCAATGTCATGCCACCAAGACCAAGCATACCACCAAGGATACCAAGAAGGTACTCAACATCCATAGGTTGTACGTGATTGATAAAGGGTCCGTCTATAAAAGAGTTGACAACACTAATGATGGTGTTGGCCAAGGGTACATAGATGGTGTTCATACCAATACCAATACCACACATGTAACCTACGAAGTCTCTCCACTTCGAACCTTGTGTCTGAGAAACGTTGTTGAGGTTGACCTGAGCTAAGTCTACCGCAGTAAGTTGCTTGAGCTTATTAACCTCAGCTTCTAGTTCTTGAGTACGTCCTTCCTTGTCCAGATTAAAGAGTTTCTCTTTCCAAGATTTCTTGTCGTCATCACTCGTGTCAACCAGTTGGTCAATGAGAGAGACACCAATACTAAGAAGGGTACCAACCAAGGGAAGTACCATAGTGGAGTTCCTCCTTAACCAATCACGCCAGCTTGATTAGCAGTTTTAATAAACTGCTTCATAGCTCGTTGCTTGAGTTGGTTTATCTGGTCAAGACGAGTAGCCTTAGCTTCGGAAGAGATGGAAGGATTATTCATCAGTTTACGCTCCTGCTCTCGAAGCAAGTTAAGCTGTTGCTGAAGTTTATTCAAGGTGGGCTTAAGCCTATATCCTTGCAGGTTATTCATCAACACCTCTCGTTTCTCTTCAGGAGTAAGTCTCATGTCAGTTCTAGCAGTGTCTACTGCGTTAATCTGAGTGAGTACATTAGTTCTCATCTTCGAGAACAGAGCACTGGTATCACTGTCTTGAGTAGTTTTGTACAGAACCTTAAGACCGGGAACGTTACCTACATTAACGTGGTCTAAGCCATAGCGCCGCCATTCATCGAGTCTACCGAGGAGACCAAAGGTAATGCGGCCAAGACCACCAAGGTAAGCATTAGCGATGTGCTCAACACTTTCAGGAGAGACATCAATGATGGGGGAAAGGGTCTTAGTCAGCCACACAAGACTGGGGTTGGCTGTGCTCCAATACTTTTCATGGTCAGGGATTTCACCTCGCAGGTTCTCATTGCCGGTAGGCATAATAGGATTACCTGCAAAGTTCTTGTTCATAGACAACTGCCACAGAGGACGAATAATGCTGGGAACAAAAGCAGTCCAGCCTTCATCAGTACCACCAATGGTTGCGAAGTTGTTGAACATCTTACCAATGATAGAGGAAGCAGCTTCCGTAGCGTTGGGGCCGGGGTTGCCGTAAGCAGCACTGTGACCAGCTTCGAAGATATTCATAGCTAAGTTCCAAAACATGTCGAAACCGTAAGTAATAGGAAGGGTAATATAGTCACCCTTGCTAAACGGATTCGGAAGGATAATGTTACTAGCTTTGATGTACTCAGGAATCTTATCATAGAAGCTGACACCATCATCATCGTCACCCATGAGAGCACGAGCAATGATAGCTTGCAGAGCGTAACCCAGCATGGGATACATAGCGAATCTAGCTACGTGATTCCAGTCAGTCTTGCCAGTTTTTCTGTCCTTACGGAAGATAGTCTCCAGCATACGAACGTTACCACCAATGCTAGCACTAGCGAACATGTACAGAGAGTTGAAAATAGGAGCCCAGCTACCTTTTCGAGAGAAGTTCACGGTAAGGTTGAGAGCAATGTTAGCAGCTCGGCTGTACATTTCTTCGTAGCTGAAAGGTCTATTATCAGCAGTCCTACCAGCTTCAGCATAGGGCTTAAGGCGGTCTACGATTTCTTTGAAAGCAATGTAACGAGTCATGTTTTCGAGAGAATTACTCACCTCATCCATGTACTCCATCATTTTATTTACATTACTACGTTGCTTTTCAAGAAACGTTTTGGGATTCTTGTCCTTCAGTGCAGACAAGATGTCTTTCCTTAACGTTTCATAAGTGTTCGTTCCAAAGTATTCAGTCTGTCCGCCGTAGTTCAAGTACTGTTCGTAGTCACTCATGAACATCTTCATCTCATCACTGAGACCAGACTTGATAGTCTTAGTAGAACCATCCTTATTCTTAATGATTACATCATTGAAGGTGCCGTACTTACGGAAGTACATAAGAGCATTACGAACACTGTTCTTAGTAAGTGCCTTACCAAGACCATTGACCAAAATGGACTGAGAGATTTCCTTGGAGTTAGGAATGCCAAGAGCTTCAAGTTCCTGACTCAGTGCGCTGATGTTAATAGCCGCAGACACTGTATCTCGAATGGGGTTGGTAATCCAGAACAAAGGATTTCGAGAAGTCATATACTTCCCAAGTTCGTGTTGGATAGCACCAATAGCTCGAACAACACCAGAAGCTCTAGCAATGTTCTCAGCTCTAAGAGCTCTAGCCACACCACTGTCATGTAGTAACACCCTCTGTACAGTACCATCCTCATCAATAACTGCCACAGTGTTTTTCATTTCACCTTCGGCAGTGTGCTTAGTAGGCACAAGAGAGATGTCACCAGTCTGTTTGTTGACTACACGTCTCATAGCACCGTGGTCAACAACGTAGACTTGCTCACCAGTTTCAGGGTCAGTAGTGAGTCTGGGTTTACCCCAATCTTTATCATTCTTATCTCTGTACTCTACCATTTCGAAGATGCTAGTAGCGTCAGGATTATTACGAACAAGTCTCAGAAGGGAACGACCAATGTCAACAGTACGAGAAAGGTTACTCACATCATAGAGCTGAAGGATAGAGTGCAGAATAGGATTCTGAGCTTCACCTTCACGACCAGTAGCTCGCTTCATTATCTTCTTCTGAACGTTAGGAGTAGACAAAGAACGACGAGTGTTGCTGTTGTACCAAGCTGGGTCAAGTTCTTGTACCACATTCTCCCAACTCTTGAAGGGCATGTAGTACTTGTACGCAGCTCTCCAGTTATCAATGACTTCCTTCGGGATAATCTTCTTTTCTTCAAGAAGACGAAGACGTTCATTGTTAATCTTCTGGAGTTGGTCCATTACCTTGTTCATAGACTCAGAGCTGTACTTGTTGATGATACTGCGGAAGTAGTCCTGACTTTCCTGAAGAGACTTACCGTTCTTACCCGGAACGAGGGGGAAGTCAAGACCCCTCTTAGCTCCGAAGTCGTTACGCTCATAAGCAGCAACAGCTTCAACATAATCAGATATACGAGCAAAGGTTACTCTGTAGTCTTCACCCGGAAGGGCTGTGTCACTGATGAGGTCAACGAGTGGGTCAACGAAGTTGGTCTTGTACTGCTGAAGTGCAAGAGCTTGCTGACTAGAAAGGTGCTGACTAAGCTTGTAGACGTTAGTGTCCCAAGTAACACGAGCCTTGTTACCAGCTTTCTTTCCCAAATCCTTAACAGCTTGAATCATTCGTTCAACAGGACGGAAGCTATCAATCAAACCTTCTCGAAGATATTCGATAGTGTTTTCTCTGTTAGCTACCGCCTCTTGAACTCTGTTAGAAAAAGGGAATCGCTGAGCCGCCTCAGCCTCAGCACGTTCAACACGGGTCATAGATTCAAGGTTGGGGTCAAGAGAACGAGCGAGACCAGTCTGAGGGATGGTTCTATAATGTGCTCCAATGTCAGCAGCACCCTGACCAGCAGATTCCATAGACAGTCGGTCCGCAGCTACAGTAAGAAGTGACTTGACATCATCAAGAGTCAGGTCAGTCAGTCCAAGTTTGCTGTCAAGTTTCTTAATGAAACTGTTCAGATAACCCTTTGCCAGATTGCGGGACTCAAGAAGATTGTTAATCTTGTGACGTTCGGAAAGCTTAGCAAAGACTTCTTCAGCCTGCTGTCTTTTATTGAGCTGGTCAAACTCAGGAATAGAAGCAGCAGCTCGCTTCCAAGTAGGAGTATTCTCGAACTTCCTCCTGAAATCGTGCAGGAAGTTACCGAGTTCCGCAGGGCTCATAATGGCACGAAGACCATAGTGAGCAAGACCTTCATGAACAAGAGTACGAGTAGCTATCTCTTTGACAGATTTCTTACGCTGCTTAGCTTCAGCAACAATGTTATCTGCAACAAGATAAATCTTCTGGTCACGAGTAATGTAACCAGTTCTGCCAGCAGCTTCGGGAACATCCACACTGTCAACAATAGTGACGTTGTGAGAAAGCAGAGGAAGCATCTCAAGGGACGGTGTAATACCCTGAGTAACTAGCTTTTTACTAGAGGTGTCAGCATTAGTACGAAGCTGTTCAATGTTCAGATTAAGGAGCTTATTGAGAGCCTGCTTTGCTTTAACAAGACCGTCATTGAGTTTCTTAGTCCAAGACTTTTTATCAACATGCTTACTAGTAGATTCTAGTCTAATAGCAGCTTGTCGAACATCTTCAACAGCCTGTTTATAGTCCTCATCAGCTATTGCTCTAGTCACATCAAGATTACTTCTGTCTTTAGGAGTAAGCTTAGCAGATTCCTTAGAAGACTTAGCTTTCGTAGGTCTAGTAGTGGCATCAGTCATCAGCCACGTACCTTCCACAATGTCAGGCGTGTAGTTGTAGAAAGCATCCACAGCTTCAGGGAACCTAGAAATCATAGGACTCTTGATGTCAGGATTACTTTCAACAAAGCCTTTGACTTCGGGAGTGGTTCCATAGAAGTTGTCAGGAGTTCTGTCAAAGTCCTGACCACCTTCAGGAAGCATAAGCTGTTCACGACCGGGACCTACAGGGATAGCCTCACCCTCTGCGTTAAGAGCAATGGTATCAACACCGGTGTCCGTAGTACCCATTGGGATAGCTTCAGACACAGCAGGAAGATTAGCTTGACCTTCGGGAAGTGCTAACTGGGGAACATTGTTAGCTCGAACAGAAGGTGTACCAGAAAGGAAGCTATCAACAGAAGTCTCAAAAGGAGTAGCACTGGGAATTACAGAAGCTTCCCTTTCGTAAAAGGTATCGGGAGTTCTATCAAATTCTGAAGTAGGACGCTTAGCCCTACGAGCAGCAGTACGAGCTTTCAGTTCTTCAGCACGTCTTTTCTTTTCAGCATCGTCAAGACTTTTACGCAGAGTGTCGTACAGAACTTTTTCGGAACGAGTAGGAGTATCAATGACACCACCGTCGTAGATGTCCTGCAAGTCTACATAAGCTTGGTCAACGGTGTACTGAGTAGTAGCAAGATTGTTAGTACCAGCTTCGATACGAGCCAGTGCACCATTCATCTTCTGAAGACGCTTAATAAGCTCATTACGTTCCTTCTTACCAGCAGCAATCTGGTCATCAAGTAACTTAGCAAGTGCAGTGCTGCGAGTAGCTTGAGAGCTTTTACTTCTACGTTCAGCAAGGCTAAGCTGAGTAGAAACTTTATTAAGACGTTCTCGCACAGCAGCAGCTTGTTTTTCAAACAGAGCTTTAGCTCCACCACGAATCTGGATAAGCTGAGAGGCACCGAAGGGGTCACGAGCCAGACCAGACTGGTCGGTAATAATGGTATCATCCAGTAACTTGTTTGCGAGTTTCTTTTCTTCTTTAGCAAGAGTCTGCTGAATGGAACTTACTCGTTCCTTAGCATTTTCCTGAAGTCTGACCTGAGCAGCCCTGTTAGCAACAAGCTGCTTATTAAGGTCAGCAATCAGTGCACGCTGCTGTTCAGGAGTAACATTACGAGGAGGTCTGCTAGACAGTTTAGCAAGTTGCTTTGTAAGAGATTCTGCTTCTGCATTCAGTCTGGTATTTTCTTCGCTAAGCTGACGCTGAATCTGTGTAGCAGCATCTCGCATAGAGGTACGCAATCTAGTAGCAGCTTCAGCAGTAGCCTCGGTAGGAGTCTTCATCTTCTGCTCGAAGTCACTGTAGAAGTTATCGAGCTTATCAAAGTTCTGTGCATAGTATTCTCCAACAGGACTAGACACAGAAGGAGCTCGATTGTAGAAAGAATCTACAGTGTTATCAAAAGGAGCAGGGTTAGAAGGACGATTAGCAAGATAGTCCTGAGCAGCCTTGCGTTCTTCAGCATATCGAGAAGCAGATATATCAGAAGTGTCTCTAGTAGACTGATTGGCAAGAAGAGCCTTGAGCTGAGCAGGAGCCTGCTGCTTAGCGCGGACCCTAGAGACAGCACCAATAGGAGCACCAAAGATACCACCAAGAACACCAGATTCAATCAGGCGCATAGTATCCCGAGGAGTAAACTCAAGCTCAGGACTCTGGAGCTGTTCATTGATAATATGGGTAAGTTCCTGAAGGGACTCAGTACCACCTTCAGCAAGAGCACCTTTACCCAGACCTTTAAGAAAAGCAGTCCTAGTTTCCTCAGAAGCAAGGGTCCTTAGAAGTTTTTCACTAGCAGTCTTAGAGACAGGCCGACCAAGAGCTTTAAGAACAAGACCACCGGCAGGGCCAGCAAGGTCAAAAGCACTAGCAACACCACCTGTAGCAAGGTCCATCCAAGGAGAGGTACCTTCGACACCATGACGTTCTACGTCAGTAAGGTAAGCCTGACCACCTTCAGCTCCAACTCCGTAGCCGTAGGCACCAGCAAGAGCACCACGCTGAAGAGCTTTCTTGGCAGCACCCTCGGCCAGTTCCTTTCCAGCAACCCTAGCAGCAAGAGCAGCACCGCCACGGGCAGCAAGACCACCAGTACCACCAGTAGCAATGGTACCTATCAGGTCAGGAGCAAGGTCGATAGCACTCTCTTTCAACCAAGTAGAGAAGTCACCTTTACCAGAAAGAACATCTTCGAGACTAGCAACAGTTCGAGGAGTTTGTGCAGCAATGTTGTTGAAATATTGAGAGGTTTCAAGACCCCAGTCTCGAACAGAATCAGCACCAATAAGGTCACCGAGTAGACCGACACCACCAGCAAGACCAGCAAGAGACTGGGGAACAGCACGATTCAAGAATTGGCCCCAGACTCCGGGAGCTTCAGCAGGGGTAGGAACACCTCCATATATAGGAGCCATACCTACACCGGGAGTAATACCAGCAGCAGCCTGTGCTTTAAGATAGTCAAGATACGGATTAGATTTAGCCTGAGCAGCTTGGGCAGCAAGTCTTTGCTGATAAAGTTTTTCCATCTCAGCACGAGCAATAGCACGGTCAACAGCCTGCTGTTCAAGCCAAGTCCCTATCATTGCTGAAGTGGGGTCATAGCTATTAGTCAAATATTCAGTAAAGGAACCAGCCATAATTAAGACATCCTTCTATCTTAATGATTAACACCGAGGGGCGTAGCAGGAGTAAGTAAACCAGAAGTACCCCACTTACTAGTATTGATAGGGGGTGTTATTTTATGTTTACCAGTAGGGTCAATCGGAGGTTTAGCCGCTTCAGCAGCAGCTCTAGCCCACTCTTGCTGAAGGCCAGCAGCAGAAACATCCAGTGCTAGATACGGGTCCATCTTAAGACCATAGACATTATCCTGAAATCTTTGCTTCAAACCAGACAGAGCTCTCCAGTACTGAGCCTGCTGTTCAGGAGTTGCCATACTGAGGTCATACTTACCATCCGCATTCGGAAGAATACCGGCCATCCTAGCAGCAGCATTACTCTGAAGCTGTTCAATACGAATAGCATCCATCGGGTCAAAACCATCAGAGCCATCACCAGCTCCACCTCGGCCACCGCCTCGACCACCACGGCCACCAAGACCGCCTCGGCCACCTCCGGCACCCATTCCGAGCATAAGGCGAAGCATCAGTTCTTCACTACTAGCAGCACCCTTATTCTGCGCCTGAGCAAGAGCAAGCTCGATATTCTGGCGAGCAATCTCTCGTTGCATCCAGTTCTGCTTAGCATGGCCAAGACCAAGACCATAGTTAAAGAGCAGAGCATTCTCAGCATCTTTACCAGTACGATTAGGAGTAGTACCAATAACAGTGCCATCCATTCGGACAGTCTCGATGTTCTTGCCGTCTTTAGTAAGCCTACGAACAGCGGTACCATCAAGAGGATTCATAGCGTTAAGCGCATCAAGGTAACCAGTGTCGCTGTTGTACAGACCCTTACGGTATCGGTCGAGAGTACGAAGGTCTTCGTTAGCACTCTTGCCAAGAGCAAGAGCAGTAGCAGCTTCGTCTTCCTGATAGGCTCGCATCATATTGCGAAGGTTAGTATCAAGATGCCATTCGCGAAGTTTATTTACAGCATCAACATTTGCAAGAGAACGAGAGCGCCAATTAGCTGCGGCATTCATGCCATCGAATACAGACGTGCCGGGGTAACCGACTTCATTCCAATCTACCATAATTTCGTACCACTTTAATTTTATTTATAAAAAGTGTTTTCGAAGTCATCCCAAGTAAACTTGGGTTCACCCCAACCGAGAGCACCACCAATACTTCCAATACCTCCAGCAATACCCTCAATAGCACTACCCATAGAGTTCCAGAAGTTATCACTGTTCTTCTGACCACTCAGGCCAAGAGCAGCATTCTGAGAGGCACTGCCAGTCAGAGAACCAATACTCATACCGGGAGTAATAGTGCCAGCATCGTACAACATAGAAGGATTAGTGTAGTAATTCTGGGCAGTAGCCTGACGCTGGAGGGAAGTATCTTCTGCCTGCCACGTAGCACTGGTTCGACCAGCAGCTTGAGCAAGAGCTTCATTCTGTCCCATAGTGGTACCATAGTTAGCCCAAGCTCCACTGTTAGGATTGATACCCATGCTAGACATATTTCGGAAGTCTTGGTTCCGCTGATTATTAAAAGCACTGGTAATGTCAGCACTAGTCTGAGACCGATACCGATTAGCAAGAACATCTTCGCCTTCGGTAAGTCTACGAATCAGAGACTTACGGTCTTCGTCAAGGATGGGGTTCGTATCTTCGGCAAGGTCAATCAGTTCGTCTCCACGATTAAGCTGATAGTCTCTCATGCTAATCTGGTGCGGACGAGCAGCTTTAATATCATCGTAGTAGTTGCCTGCGATAAATTCTTCAATAGGCCAGTAGTACTGATTGTACAAACTGTGATACTTATTAACAGCATCCAGCATCAAACCATATTGGTCGTAAGCAAGCTGCTTGGCTCGTTTCTGTACACCAGACTGGCCACCTTTTCCACCAAAGAGACCACCTGCACCAGAAAGAAGGCCACCAGCAATGGAGCCTACACCAGACATAATAGAACCGAACATAGTTTATTTACCTTCTTTTTCAAGCTGAGTGTTAATGGCAGTCTCGAAAGTCTTGAGATTTTGATGAAGCTGAGCAAAGTAATTGTACAGTTCAGCCGAAACATTTCGAGGAATATCAGGAAGTTTAATTGTAATCTTGTTAGCCATAATATTTACATACCTTATTCAAGTTCCCCAATGCTCGTAGCTAACTGCACACGGGAGATAGGAATAGTGCTAGTAATATCTACATAGAAAGAGTCACCACGAAAACCAGCAGGCAGACGAAATGGGAAATTGTTGTACACGTATACAGTCTTACGAATACGGTCATCAACATAGAAGTCTAGCTTGCACCAGTGCTTACCTAGATTAGAAAGCCAATAGCTGTTCGTACTAGTGTCTCCGTTAATAGAGAAGACATTTACCTGCGGAGTGTTAAAAGCATTTGAAGCTTTGCTATATTCAAAGTTATATAGTTTCAACTGGAAGCTATCATCATAGAAGTTCACCTTACCGGCAGCAAGAGTGAGCAATCCTTCTGTGTTAATAAACTTCTTACTACGCCATTTGTACACTCGTTTAACCGAGTTACTTTCACCAAAGGCAAAGATACGTGGTTGCATCAATACAGGGCTAATATACTGAATGAATACTTGTGAAGAAGAATCATCTTGCCAAACACAGGAAGCTTTCTGGGAAAGTCCAAGCACGCCAGTCTTGATTTCCTGAAAGTCAATCACTGCTCCATTGTACTCAACAATGTCACTGTCGAAGAACATCAGGTACTTACCCTGATAAGAGGCAGCTTTAATGGTCTCAGGATTGTAGTCAGCCCAAGCTCTGTCAGAGATAATCGGATATGTCATTCGAGTAGCACCATCTTGAGTCACTCGAATAAGACCGTACTTCGTAGCGTAGATAACACTGTCAGCCATACTGACAATGCTGTCTTTACTTACACAGGCATGTGCTTCCTGAATAGGACGAAGAATAGAAGCACTGGGGTCATTAACAACTACAAGGTACGTATTACTTTGCGTACAAATAACGAGAGTGTTACCGAAGCTACCTAAGCCTATGACGTTGTAGTCAAGGGGGATAGCATATTCGGAAGGGAAAGCATGTCCTTGGTACGGATAAGAAAGATAAACTGTGTTACCCTTGAACGCTGCAAAGACACCGTTACCTACGGAAATAAGACCTTCAAGATTATCAGGACAAGTCCAGTTGATATTAGAAGGAATTTCGCCAAGGTCTTCTTCTTTGAACTCATCCTTGAATGAATAGGTGTTATTCCCGGAATTGTGTTCTACACCGGGAGGCATAGCCCCACCTTTGCTGTTAAAGCTAGTGACGTATCGCCACTGGCCCTCACCAGAAGAAGTCGTACTAGCTCTGTAAATATAAATCCAGTCAGCGTGCTCATCAGTAGCAGCACTAGGTTTAATGTTCGAAAGTTTTGCCACGTGAGTTTCATCTACTTCGACATAAGTGACACCACTAGTAGTCTTAGCAGCATCAGAGCAAGGACCAAGGTCTATTTTACCAGAAGCCCAATGTCGAGCATAAGCTATAAGATAAGCTCTTGTTTCTTTGGCAGCACCAGTACCTTCTACCTGTTCAAGAGTAGGAGCTTCAGGTTTAGAAATACCAGCCTTATAAGAGTTGTCCTTCGTAATTGTAGTATCAGTTTTCTTAAGAAGATTACTGTCAAATGTGCGAAGGTCTCCAAGACCTGTGATGTACACCTGATTAGTAGCATCATCAATTACAGCACTACGAGCAAGGTCAACATCTTTGTCAAACACAAGCCACTGTTTAGTGCCATCAGTACGCAGGTATCTGTACATATCTGCATATAATTTATCTATATCATGTTCGATAGTATCCTGTCGAAATGCTTCCAAGCCACCACTGATGATGTTTCCATCAACAATAAGTTGAGCAGCCATGTTATCAATCAGATAAGGCTGAAAGCGAGGAAACATTCCTAGATAGTTTGACAAAGAATATTTCATAGGAAACCTTTATTTAATCTTCATAATATATGCAAGTGCATAGTACGGAGGCTCAATAACATCAGGAGCAGTAACTTTAGCATCATGCTTATGAGGCTTATCACCACCAACTTCGCTGGTACGACCAGTGCTACTAGTATTACCACGAGCTTCAGGCTGGTCGCCGTAAGTACCCATGCCGAATGTATGAGAGTGGCGAGGCATTTCATCAATGGTGAGCTGATGCTCAAGAACTTCTACTTCGAACACATAATCAGATTTACCGCCAGACGAAGCTACAGGATACTTACTACCAGCACACACAATGAACCTATCTTGAAGATTCGGAGTGTTGTTAGTACCATCACATTTATGCCAGTCTGTTCTAGCTTTACCTGTATTACTATCAATAGGGAAGCCACCACTGTCGAACACACCAGAGAAAGCGGTAATTACACCGGGGAAGACTTTAAGATAATCGCAGTTAGCAGGTGTGAGACAAGCATCCGTAATAACACCATCTTCGACTTCAGCTTCTGTAGCCACACGAATACGGCCAGCTTCAGTAGGGGAAGCACTAACGTCATTGAGGATTGCCTGAATACTTTCAGCAGTCAAACGATTTTCAACTACAGCATTCTGAGGAAAAGCAAGAGCTTTAGTCTCCTCCTGTGCACGAACAACAGTAAACTCATCACCAGCTACTTTGGTAACCTTCATAATTTCCCAAGTACCATCACCGGGGTTTACAACAGTAATCTTGAAGTAATCGGTAGGTAAACTAAGTACCGGGAAAAGTTGACCAGCATCCGTAGCTACAATAAGAGTAGTAGTATCCTCTTCGATGGCATTAGCAAGAACCGTGCTTGCATTATTAGCGAATTTAATTTCCATATCAATATACCTTATTTAGCAAGGGGATTCTTAGGCCAAGGAATGTTTTCTATAGGAGTACCAGTCCATGGAAAAGAAGGGTCTTTCGTAATATCTCGAAGAGCCTGTCGATAAACTTCCATGTTCTTCTTATCTTCATCAGACAAAGGATAATCCTGCATCAGCATAAAGTCTGTCTGAGAAATAAGGTAATCCCTCTTTTCACGAATCTGCTGAGCACAGAAGATAGAGTCATTCTGCTGAGCGACTTCTTGTTTTCGAGCATCTTCTTCTGCTTCTTTAAACAGAAGAATATAGGGCATTACAAAAACATTAAAGTCTTTATCAGTAAGTTCCCTATAAGAAGTCTCGAACTCTACGTGTTTATCTGTAGCAGACCAATGCAGAGCTCGAATAGTACCTTCAGCAGACGAAGTACTCGTAAACTTTGTAGAATTAAGACGTTTACCGTTGTAGATAATCAGACTATCTGCGGGAATAAAAACTAGAGTGTCATTCATATCAGCCATAATAAAACCTACTTAACCTTAATGATATACGCCAGCGTATAATAGGCAGGACGATTATCTACAGCAGAAGAAAGCGGATGCGTGTGAGAAGTACTACCACCTGTAGCATCAGTTGTTTGCTTAGAACTACAATTACCGGTAGCCTCAGCATATCCACCATAGGTACCTTTGCAAAAAGTATGCGTATGACTAGGCATCTGGGCAATAGTAAGAGTACAAGGACCTGTAGTACCAGTCATCTCATTACTACCACCAGTAGCACCTATATCAGTAGTTACATTGCAACCCATAATGAATCTGTTGCGAAGGTCAGGTGTACCTTCCCCGCCATCACAAATACGCCAACTCTTATCTCCGATACTATCACCCGTTGGTATAGGATGTACCCCATCAAATTTACCAGAGAAAGCTACAATCCCACCTTTAATAAAAGAGGCGTCTTCCTTAATTTCATTAAGGACAGGAAGTAACGCTTCTGGAGTACATGCAGCAGGAGCCACAGGCTGAGTAATACCATTTCGAATTTCATCAGTAGAGGCAATTCGAAAGATACCGTGTTCTGTCTCAGTACCAATGGATTGCTGAAACACCTGCGTAATGCTGCCTGCCGTAAGCCTGTTTTCAATAGTAGTCCCCTGCTTAAAGAACTTAGCAGTAGTTCCTTCCTGCGCTCGCTCAACAGTGAAAGTAGTATCAGACTTTGCAGTACACTTCACAATTTCAAAATTACCATTATCATCAATGAGGGTAAGCATGAAATAGGAATCACTGTGAGGAAGCTCAGGAAAGTAAGAGGTTTCTCCCGAAGCTACAGTGATAGTATTGCCAGAGGTCTGAAGGTCTGTCGCAATACGAGTACTAGCATTGTTAGCAAATTCAATTCTACTAAGCATAACAATTAAACTCCAACAAACAAAGCAGGGGTCATCTGCACAGTATTAAGAGTGTACACTACTAGTTCTTCTTCAGTAGTGCCTCCCTCTTTAGGAACCTTTACTTTGATTTTAATCTCTTCAGAATCTTTAACACCGGCTTCTCGACCCGGAATTACAAAGTAAGGTTTACTAGTAGAGTTATCATAAAAATTAGGAGCAGTGATAGTAGTGGTAGTTTCGACAAGTTTCCACTGACTTTTCGTATAGGTAGGCAAAGACATTAAAGCTTCACCAGCCTTAGAAGTCTTTTCGTAAGCACTGCCATCACAATGAATCCATCCAGCAGGGAGACCAGCAGGATGTTCAAGACGAAAAGCAAAGAACGGAACAAAAGCTGCGGCACCAAGGTAAGCATCAAAGAAACTCTTAGTAATACGCATTTCAACTTTGGTAGAAATGGGGAAACTTTTAGCTTTCGTGCCGTCTTGTGCTCTAGTAATGTTCATTAATCCAGTATCAGGATTACAACGAGTAACTTTAACAATCTCAGTATCGTTATTATTAGGATTTACTAAAGTAACAAAAAAGAAATTCGGAGAGGCAGATGTAATCTCAGGCCAATTACCATTAATGTCTGAGATAGTCATACTAGTGGAAGAAGCTGTAATAGCTTTCGCCAGAGTAGATACACAATTATTTTCGTAGAGAACCCTAGCCATAAATAAAGTACCTTCTTAAAGTTTAGTAGCGTTAATACTACATGGTAAACAGAGCGTTCTTAAGCTTAAGCATTTCATCACGCTCTTCAGTATTCGCAGCTTTGTACAGTTCGTGCAGCAAATCATCCAAAGCCATCAGAGCGTGCATGAACTCCTGCTTAGAAGCAGTAGCATATTTCTCACCCTTGGTTTCGAGCTGACGGTATTCTTTCCAACCGCCAATTTCATCGCCCAGACGATGCCAAGCTTCCATAACAGGACATTCTTTCTTTTCCTCCATGTGCACAGGAAGAACGGTACCAGCTTCAGTGTCAATAACAAACTTATTCATATTACTTCTCACAGTGTATATACAGAAAAGGAGCCTAAGCATCCAAGACTTAGGCTCCTAATCAGTCAACTAATACTACGCAGCGGCAGCAGTCTTAGTCGGGGTGTAGTGATTGATAGCGAAAGTCTGGAGGCGAGCCACAGCGGCATCAGCAATAGCGTTACCCTGAATGGTATTCTTCAGTTCGCAATTTTCACGACGCAGACGTTCGATTTCAAGGTCAGTGAACTTGCTGTTAATCAGGCAAGACTGACGCTCAAAGCCCAGAGCGATAGCGGCAGCGTTATCCTTAAGCTGACCGGACAGGCGGCATTCCATAGCCTGAAGGTTATTGGTGGTACGTTCCTGCATCAGACGAACTTCGGCAGCAACACCATCAATCTTACAGGCAATGGCATCCAAATTACGACCCATCGTGCAGCAGCATTCACGCACGGCGTCACCCACGTTGCGGGTAGCGTCATAGGTACGATCGCCCTGATTGCGCACGGCAGCCATAACTTCAGCAATCGAACTGCACAGCTTCGTGTCAAGAGCAAAGAAACCATTGGTAGAAGCAGTCTGGGCAGCGGTAATACGGTCGTGCAGACCGATAATGCTCTGACAGTTGTTGCCAGCCATTTCGGTAAAGGCGGCCTGATTGCGAGCGCCGAGGTTATTCCAGCCACCACCAGCGAACAGGAACAGCAGCAGGAACACAAACATGAACATACCTTCACCACCGAAGGTACGGTCATAACCACGCTCACGGCACAGAGCCATCAGACCGGGCAGGTCCATATTCTTATTGCCCTGCATCAGAGCAAGCAGACCAGCAATGTCATTCGTATTCGAGTCCTTATTATCATCGTCCGAAGCTTCAGTGTGAATCACCAGCTTCGTCGGTTTAACATGATAACCACCTTCACCAGAAGAAGTCACGTTAGTCGTGGTCTCCTCGTGAGTGGTCTTTTCCATATCGTAACCCATTGGTTACTCCTTCTTGTTAATACAAGTTGAAGCACATAGGCATAGCTCTGGACTTTTTGAGGTTCAGAGCTATACTTATATAGCGTACCAAACTTTAAGAAGATACTTATATAAGTACTAGGATAGTGGTTACACCACCCCAACGTATAGATGGGTACGATAATAGATTTGTCAAGAGATTCGAGTAGATATATTTAATAATCTCGTAGTTCAATGGGGCATTGTCTACGAAGTACTTCTGACTCATAACTTGTTTTACAATGTTCTTTGTCAAAGAATAATAAAGCATCAACAAGTTTTCGTGGCCAGTCTATTCCCTTTAGACTCCATCGCCAGCACCTAGAAGATAAAGTCTCATCAGCCCAGCCAAAAAGAAGAGTATTTAATAACTGGTCAATAGCGATAAGTATTTGTTTAATGTGATGCATCATCAGTCAAAGTTACAGGCGCTGGAGTAAAATCAGTTACGAACTTAATATCAATAGCATTTAGTTCATCGACAGTACTAGCTGCCTCAATAGTAGCTCTAAATTGCCACTTAGTAGCATAAAGAGACTGAGCATACTGAATCAGTTCAAGCTGCATAGTCTTAAGATTATCAAGGGTAACTTCATGAAAATCATTGTTAGCATCACAAAACTGAGTCGTATCAATACCGGGCATTTCCATCTGAGAGATAAGGCCGGAGACATCTCGATTAGCCCGCGCATTAGCGTCTATGGGGAAACCCACAGAAGACTGAATAATACCCGTAGATTCAGCAACTTGCCAGCTTTCGTTAAGTTCTAAAAGCTTACGTTCTCGAACCTTAGGTAAACTATTGTATTCAATAGCAGCTTCTTCAGCAATCTTGTCCAAACGAGTTTTTTCAGACTGCCATAAAGCTACATAAGGAGCTACTTCCGTAGTATAATTCTGCTCATTAAGTACAGTATTTGCTTTATCTACCCACTCTTGATGACCCGTATCTCCAAACCACTGGATGGCGTGTAGATTAGCAGGAGCTGAAAAATCAAAGCGAAGGTCAACACCGTCTACAATAATAAGTTTATCAGAGGGTACAACAGTTACTTGAGACATATATAAAACCTCATTATCTTAAGCAACACGCATAATAAATGCCAACGCATAGTAAGGAGGAAGATTATCAGCAGAAGCTGCGGTACCATCTAAACCATGCGTATGCGGTTGAGAACTACCCGTAGCATGTGTAGACTGATTACTACTTTCATTACCTTTTGCTTCAGCAGAATTACCATATGTACCCTTGCCAAAGGTATGCGCATGACTTGCGAGCTGCGCTACAGTCAAAGTCGTAGGACTAACAGAACCTGATAAGGTATGACTATGTGTCGCCGCACCACCAGTATCCCCAAGTGTATATGTACTAGAAACACCAATAATCATGCGACCCCTAAGGTCTGGTACTTCTTTGCTATTTGTAGTAACACCGTCGCATATACACCAATTTGTATCGGCTGTAGTACCACCCAGCGGAATAGGATACCGATTATCAGTACCACCAAATGTTCCGGAAAAAGCAATAATACCACCAATAGGTACATTAGCCATTACATTAAGATTGTCGGCAATAGTCTTTACAGCTTTCGAAGTAGCAGCAGTTGCTTCACTCGCACTATTGATAGCACTACTGAGTTGTACAATACCTTTCGCAGAAGTTGTAGCATTTACAACAGTCGTAGCAATGCTGACATCAGCACTACCATCAAAATCTACGGTACCAGTTACTGGGCCAGTAAGAGAAATACTTCGAGGGGTGGCAAGCTTATCTGCGGAAGCAGACTTAGTAGCAGCAGCTACAGCTTTATCATAAGCAATCTTTACAGCTTTAGGTGTAGCAGCAAGAACTTCACTTTCACTATTAGTGGCGCTGCTAAGCTGCACAATACCTTTAGTAGTCAGTGAAGCATCCGGAGGAGTGTGAGCCGCAATCTCGCCCTCAAGTCTAGCCACTTCAGAAGTAAGTTTCTCGTTAGTAGCTGTATCCGCAGCTTGAAGAGTGCTAACTTCAGAAGTAAGCCTAGTGTCAACAGAAACAGCTTTATCATAAGCAGTCTTTACTGCCTTAGGCGTAGCTGCTAGGTTTTCACTCACACTATCAACAGCACTGCTAAGAATCACAGTACCACGAACAGAGGTAGTAGCAGCCGGAGGAATGTTATCAGTAATCTTCTGGTCAAGACGAGCAATCTCAGAAGTACGTGTATTTACTTCGGAAGAGAGGTCAGCTTTAGAAGGGACATCAAGATTAGTACGAGCATCTACAGCAGTAGTCGCTCCAGTACCACCTTGACTGATTTCTACCTTAGTGGGAAATCCGGCGCCAAAGCTATCAAGGGTGCCAGCAGTAAGTCTATTTTCAACTATAGACCCAGCTTGCAAATCAGTAGCAGTAGTACTTTCCAGACCACGTTCAACAGTAAGTACAGTTTCGTTCCCGTTAATCTGAACGTTAGTACACTTCATTATTTCCCATGAAGCTGTAGAAATATCGTCGATGACAACGAGAAAGTAATCCCCAGCAGCAGAAATGTTAGGCCAAGTAAGACCTTGAGTGAGAGAGCGAACTTCAATAGTGGAGTCGTTCTCAGCTACTGGCTTAGTAAGCTGAGTGCTCACATTATTAGCAAATCTAATCTGTGCCATAGATATTGTTACTCACTTTTAATAATTAGATATATGGGTCTTCTTCAATAACAATTCTGCCAATGTTCTTTCGTTCATTGTCAACGAGCAAGGAAAGAAGACGAATAATAAATTTACCTTCTCTTTGAATCCAATAATCAACCTCGGGCATATTACTTTCACAGTTAATAATACTAGCAATAACTTCTCGAAGATTTATAAACCATGCGGGAATATCACTAGTACTATCTATATTAGAATACAAAGTACGCTGACGATAAGTACCTTTATCTATGAAATTAGATATGCTACTAAGATATAATTTTAGATAAGCAATTATCTGTGCGAAGTTAAAGTTGTAAGTAGACTCAGTGGCAATGTCACAAAGAAACCGAACAACTTTGTGAATATCATGAGGATTAAAACTAGATTCACCTTCGTAACGAATCTTGGGTTGATAAGTAACTACAAGGTCGCAGTCATACGAAGCTTCTGTGTCGATAACTACTTCAAATTTCTTAAATAAGTCAAGGTAAACAATTGGAAGCTCATTGATAGCCTTGCCAGCAACAGGCTGGATTCGAGAAGGATTAAACTTTGTGGGGGTACCACTCTTAGGAGTGGACCCATCAATCGTATAAGAAGCGTCAAAAAAAGTGGTACCCACCATAATAAATATCCTTACAGATTAGGACAGAGTAGCAACAAGAGCACCAGCAGGAACCTTCACACTGTCACCATTATAAATGGTACGAGGATTCAGCAGCGGACCCCATGCCAGAACATTACCCTCAGTCTTAGCATCAAGAATAGCAGTGTGCGTAATCGTACCCCAGTCAGCCTGAGCAATGGGGAACTCCATATCCTGAGCATTAGACACAGCACCAGCGGAAGCACCATTAAAGCCACCAAGAGTATTGATGTCAATGCGAGCATAAGAGGAGGCACTGTCCTTCACTTCATCGGCACTGGCAATCTGGTTAGTCTCCAAACCAGTGGCACTCTTGAACAGACCCAGATACAAACCGGGGATAGCAAAGGAACCAGCATTAAAAATCAAATCAAGAACTTTCTTTTCAGTGTAATCACTAAAGCCAGCCATAACTAATAATACCTCTTTTCGTTATAAAATCCAACAGGGAGCATTGTTTTAGATTCTTGCAGCCAAGATTTAGCAGACTTGCTACGTGCCCTAGAGATACCCTCTCGAAAGGCTTTAGTGTAATGGCTAACAAGTTCAGGAAGAGCCCAGACCTTATCCTTCATAGCATGTAGTCTAGCAAGAGCACCAGCAGCAATTGTTTCAGCCCAGTCATTAAAAATAAACGTAGGGCATTGTTTAGATTCACGGGAAGGTTTAAGAGCTACATCAGCAGTAAGAGCATCCTTATATGTCTTAGTAGGAGTACCAACAAGACGAATGGTATTATCAGTTACCATAAAATAGTACTTCGGAAACTCTTCTTTCAGGTCTTTCCAATTAGGGACAAAGGACTCTAAAGTTTGCAAATCAGTAGGTTGTACTTCCTTTCCGTTAATAGAAACACGGTAAGGCATAACTACCTTCGCACTAGGCGGGGGAGCAAAGATATACAAGTCGTAATCTTCAATCAGGTCATTCGTAATACTATCCTGTTTCCACAGCAAAGTCTTTTCACAGAACTCAATACAAGCACTACGAATAGCACTGTTTACCATAGAGACAGGGCAGCCCTGCACGCTAGGCAGTACGTATTCATGAAATTTATCCCAAGTAACCATAGTTGTATCTGCACCTATCGTTCGAGATTTAAAATTACTAGTCGATTCATAACGAACTCGGTCATACCAACCAAGTACAAAATCTACAAGTTCTCTATTTAGCATGTAGCCAGAAAGACTAGAATATTTAATCCCGTCAAGTATAGTAATTGGTTTAGCAAAGCAGATTGGTTTTTGATTGATGCAAAAGAAATCTACAGCATCTTTATTACGCACCGGATAGTAGAGGTTCTGCCTATATCTACGTGGAACTATAAGGTTTTCTCCACCATTCCAAACAGTTTCACCAATAACTGCTTTACCAATTGCTGCATTAATATAACTCATAGTTATGCCCCCTTAGGAGCAATGTTAGCTCCATGAAGGTTTAACCCTTGAGTAGTCTTTTCGATAATGTGAGGATAGGTTTCAAGAGCAGACTTACCGTCAACCCCAAGCAACTGATAGAAATTATTAAGATACCTGTCAGCAATGGTACGGTCAAACTGAGAAGTACTATCGGTACTGTACAGAAGATACAGCAGATAATTGATAATAGCATTCCGAAACTCATCAGAAATCTCCAATTCCATTTCCAGAATGTCTTCATAGTCTTCTAGCATAAGACTATACTGAGGATGCTTGTAAGAATAGCCTATCTCAATATAAATAGAAACAGACTCAGCTACTGGGGGATTAACCCAAAACTGCTTAGGAGACCGAACATCAAAAGCAAACTCGTCAATCTGAGTGTGTTCTTCAATGTTGTCGTACCAGTTGCTAAAGTAGTCCAAGTCTTTACGAGCTACCTGAAACACAGGTTTACCATCTGTGTACTCATCAGTATCAGCAATCTTAAACTTGTTAGAATAAATATCTATCAAAGAGAAAGCTTCCTCCGGGAGACGCTGACGCGGACCCGGAGAAAGCTTCATTACATCTCGCTTCTCGTGAGCGTCAGGACGAGTGAGGATGAGCTGAAGGATAGCATCATCTAACAGTTGCAAGTATTGCTGCTGCTTGATTCGCAAGTAATTCTCATCGTGGTACAGAAGAAGAACTCTTTCAATAATATCTTTAACTCTCACGAGAATATATCCTTTTAGGCAGCAACAGTATCAGACTCGTTGCTTTCGACAGCAGGACCCAGAATAGTGTACGGATAAGTAGCAATGTACTTAGGACCGGAACCTTTCTGACCGGGAGTCTGAACCTGCTCAAACACAATAGTACGAGCACGGTCGATACACTCAGTCAGGAAGTATTTGGGAACCACTACCTCTTTTTCGTAAGGAGCCTGAAAGTTTTTATCATTGATAGAAGCAAAGACGTAAGGACCAGCACTGGGATTACCACTGCGATGGAAAATAACACGCACCTTTTCGGAGGTGTCATTCTTAGCAGCAAGGTCATCAAGTTCCAACAGGCGAGCAATGCACTCAGCACGAAGAATGTGACCATCCTGCGACAGAGGGGCAACCTGCCCACGCTCACGCATTTCAGCAGCGAGGTCTGCGTCAGAAAACTTCTTGTAGTCAATCTTTTTAACAGCCATAGTAGATGTACCTTTCTTTCTAAATTAGAATTTCTTTAGTGGGAGGGAGCTCCCTTAAGTGGAAGCTCCCTTGTAAGAAGAATCTCTATGAAGACTACTTCTTGGTGACGGCCACTTCAGCGCGAACCATCCAAGCCTGATTCAGAATCAGGGCAGTCTGCATAGCCTTCCAGCCCACATGGCCACGCTGACCCAGCGGGTCGGAAGCGGAGGGAGCAGGGTTCACGATGATGGGGGTCACAGCCGAGGTACCCTTGAAGGGAATCAGACCGTAGGCATCCTTAGCGATAAACAGCACGGGATACACGTCAGCAGAAGTACCAGTGGTAGACAGAACTTCCTTACCGTCGGCACCTTCCTTAGCACCACCGGCGTCCTTCCAAGGTTCCATCAGAGTGGTGAACAGATAACGCACGCACTCGACAGCACCGATTTCGTTTTCCATAGCAGGCACGGAACCGTAGTCCTTCACATCCTGAAAATGGGTCATGTCACGAATGTCGGATTCGCAGTCGGGATGACACACAGCCACAAAGCCGGGAGCCACGTTTTCGGTGTTGAAAGAAGGAGTGGAACGAATGATGCTGTTGATGTAACGAGCCTTCTGGTTCTTCAGCTTACGTACGATGCGACGCTGGAGGTCCAGAGTAATGGGAGTGTTCACAGCGTTACGCTGAGTGCCATTAGCGTATTCCACGTTAGAACCGCCCAGCAGCACACCCATACGCATACGTTCAATCATTTCAGCAGCCTGCTCGCCCACAACAGCGGCAGCATTTTCCAGCACACGAGAGTCGTTGGTGTCCAGCAGCACGTCGGTCAGCGTCACCAGAGAACCATACTGGTCCAGAGTAGCACTGATGTCGGTGGTGGTCAGGGCCTGAGAATCAGGCGTGACACCTTCCGTCAGCTTCGTAGGAGTAGCATCCAGAGCTTCGTAGCGACGGAACTTAGCGACCTTCGTGCTCTTCTCCGGCAGGGGGTAAGCCTGACCAAACTTCTCGAACACCAGATAGGGCAGCGCACGAGTGAGGAACTGGAAAATCGCATGAGCATTAAGCATAGTAGACAGGTTGCCATCAGTGGACTGACCATTGTCAACCACGGCACCCTTAGAGGTATTAACAGTACCAGCCATTGTAATTGTTTCCTTTTTGTAAATGATGTAAAATTTTTAGTGCTTTAGACAACTAATGACGTTCACGAAGATTCTTCTCGTATTCACGTGCCAGAGCTTCAAACGCTTCTTCTTCAGACTTGTACAAAGGTACTTCAGTCTGACGAACAATCGAAGGCTCCTGCGAGTTAGACGGAGTGTTCATCATGGCAAACACCTTACGAGCAATCTCGTCTTCGCGCACCTGCACGTTATTAGAATTGGAACGACCACTAGTAGTGGGAGTAAAAGAAGAAGAACTCACGGAGGAGCTAGAGTTACCCTGAGCCATCTTGTACTGGCTAATGAGGCTAATAACTTCATCAGCGTTACCATACTGCATGATAGTGTGAGCACCAGCACGCATCAGAGGGTCAAGGGTTTCTACCCAGTTACGCAACTGCTTGCTCTGCACGAGCTGAGCAGCGTCCGGGTGAGCAGCAAGAATCTTATTAGTAAACTGCTGAGCAGCCGACTGCTGAATGTGCTGCTGAATCGGAGTGACTCGTTCGTTCAGAACGTTTTCGAACTTCTGAGCAGTACGCTTAGAACGCTCTTCAATCATCTGATTCACCGCTTCCGCGATGTCAGGATAGATTTCAAAGAACTCTTTAACAGACTCGCTCTGAGATTCGGAGTGCGTATTGTCAGGAGTTTCATGCTTAGTAGTATCAGACTCAGTAGAGTTAGTACTACGAGCTTTCAGTTCCTGATACTGTGCGGCAATCTGAGAAGCTCGACTAGCCCAAAGGTTAATCTCGTTCTCCTTTTCCCGCAACTGAGCTTGAAGCTGCTCAACGCTTACACTGTTGTCAGAATTAAACACATTCGTGTCAGTGGTCTGCTGGCCAACAGGCTGACCGTTGTTGTTAATATTCTGATTAGCGCCAAGCTGGCTGTCATTATCGTTTGTTACTTCACCATTACCACCGGTATTCTGCGTGTTATCAGAGGCAGAATCATTAGTCTTATCATTACTAAAGGTATCTTCTTTGGAGGTATTGGAATCCATCGGAAGGGTATACGAACCAGTTTCCGCGTACTGCTTCTCAATATCCTTGAAGGCTTTATCCAACTGTTCATCCGGCGATGAGTTCATAACATTAGAAATAGTATTCGTCAATTCAGACATATGTTTCTTTTCCTTAGGGGACACTAGGCCAAGTCCTAAGCTGTTCTTTTCGAATGTACGGGAAATATGTTAATCTTGTTCGTCGAGGTCAATGTGCTCTCCGTCGAAAACAAACATGCCCGCTTTCGGTTCCAGAACGTCAAGTAGCTTTTGAATGACTCGGAGTTCTCCAATTATAATGTTTCTATCTTCTATAGTGTAATCTTGATTAGCCTGCTCAATCAACTTGTAGAAGTAAACCTTCCTGTAGTATCGAAGGTACTTACACAGATTCTTCTGAAGGTTACTATCTACAGTAGCCTTGAGCGACTTTTCTATTTGTTTAGCTTTAGCAGCATTCATATTAGTATGCCCAAAGTTTCGGAGTGTTATTCACTACACTGTATAACTGATTAGTCCAAGTACGAGCAGCCTCAGGATTATTGAGACCTACTGCATTAGGGTCTAAACCAATCTCTCGCATAAAGTATTCCATCCAAGCAGTCTTATGGTCTGGAGCTTTAAGCATAGTACCATCCTCCAAAGAAGATGGCCAGTGATAAGTACCATCGTATTCATACATAACAGGACTAATACCTGCCATGTATGCACGACGATAGTCATAGTCAGACCCGGGACCTGTAAGTTCCTCAAAGAGATTTACTCCTTTAGGAACTTTGGCCTCGATGTCCTTATACCACTGCAATCCTTGTAACCATGACTTGAACTGTTCTTCATCTTCAGAAGAAAGAGTCATAGGTACAAAAGGTTCGGAAATGTGAGAAGTATAAGTGTCATACCAATCAGCCATGACTTACCTACCCTGAGGCATCATAGCCATCTGCTGAGCTTGCTGCTGAGCCTGAGCTTGCATCTGCAAGGTAGCCTGCTGCTGTTGCTGAAGCTGACGCATAGAGTTAATAAGGGACTCAGGAGAGACACCTTCTTCACGGGCAGCTTCAATGATGTTATACATGAAGTCTTGCTGTGCCTGCTGTTGAGCCTGCTGCTGTTGCTGCTGAGCCTGAATCTCTTTGTCAGACATAACAAACGTCTCACTCTTGAGGTCAAAGGCATCAGCAATATTTCGAATAATCTCAGGACGCTTAATAATGTTAGCATCTATAGGATTGTTCGTGATGTTAAGGAACTGAATCAGATACTGAGTGTACATTTCCTTAGCAATCAGAGAAGCACTGCCACGGGCAACCACAGCATAGTCACCTTTAATATCTTCATCCGCATTGAACTGCATGTTCCAGTGATACATAGCTGTAATAAACGGAGTAGTGATGCCATCATCAAAGTTCTTCACTTGGTCTTTAATAGCCATGTTAGCACTGCCCATCAGCATAGAAAGACCACTAGAAGTTCTACCAACTCCGTTAGAAGTATCACCCCACATGTACCGAGGAATAGTGGTGATTTCATCACTATAACTCGCGAACATGTTCAGCATACGTTCAAATTCGGTAGTAAACGAAGGATACTGGAGCTGACGAATACAAGGGTTAGCAGCGTCAGCACCCTGTCCAGTACGCAGCCAAACCTTGAAAGGATAGATTTCCCGAGGGTCTTCATCTTCAGACAGAAGGTCTTCGTTCACTTCAATCTGAGGACCAGCACTGATAGCAGCGTTGTCCAGCATAGCACGGAAAGCACTGTTAGTCAGTTCCTGCATGTCCTTCATAATAGAAGGAATACCCTCACCAAAGATAGAAGTCTCATCCTTATCATAGTAGTAAACGTAGTAAGGCCAACGAATACCATCGAGAGGATGAAGGATGGCCTTGATAACTTTGTCACCAAGAACCCAAACATTAGCCGGGATGTCAACCATACCCTTCTTGTTTTCAGGAATTACAACTCCCCAAGACTCAAGAAGCTTGGCATCAACGTAACCCCAGAACTCAAGAAGTTCGTACTTACGACTCTTAGCTTCAAAACCGTCGCTGTCTGCAATGACATCGCCCATAGTCTGAAGCTGAATCTCGTAATCTTTCTTGTCGTAGCAACCTTCAGGATGATTGACTACGTACTTACGAATGACATCACCGGAGAAGTCGCTACGTTTAGCAAGAGCAAGCAAGTCATGCTTGTTCATCTTACGACGCTGCACAATGTAGCGACAGTCATGGAAGTTCGTAGCTTCCATGTCAGGATAGATGTCCCAAATGCTGACGTATTCAGCAAAAGGAATCACCTTATTGTAGTCTTTAAGCAGCCAACGTTCACCATTATTTTCGTCAATGTGCTTATAGTATTGCTTATTTTCAGTAATAGCAACAAGAGGACCCTTAAGGATACCAGTACCGTACACGTTACCACTGTGAATTACGTTCTTCATGATGTCACGGTAGCGAAGTTCGATAAGCTGGTCAGAAATAACCTTAGACATCTTCTTAGCTTGCTTAGAAGCTTCCTGCTGAATCAGCATATCAAGCTTTTCAGGAGTAATCTGCTCGTTAGCTTCCTGCTGATAGAGCTGAATGATAGCTTGTTTACGCTTGTCACTCATCTCCGGCAGGGGAGTAGGGGTAATTTCCCAGTTCTTATCCCCATTAGCAGGGAACAGCAGGTCAGCAAGCCGAGAGTCAACGGTTTTAACCTTAGTACGGGTCACACGAACGAAAGCTTTCGAACGATTAGGACTGATATTCTGGTAAACACTAGCATCATAGATGCCTTTATAGCGTTTCAGGTCATCAATCCAGTGCAGTTCGATAAGTTTACGAGCTGCTTCGGAAGATTCATAGCAGTCTTTCACGAATTTCGCGAGACTGTCCACGTACTTCACGTAATTTTTACTATTTTCTTTAGTGGAACTGTCCACAGTCAGAGGTTTCGCCAGTTTTTCCAGCTCATCCCGTTCCTGTTGGGCCTGTTCCAGTGCTTTCACGGCTTGTTCCAGCTCTTTTTCCGCTTCATCAGCGGCATCTTTAGCTGTAACTGGACCGTTATCTACAGGAAAAGCAAAGAAATTATCAGGCATGAGAGTTAATAACCTCCGATTGCACTAGCTACACGGTAAGTTTTACGAGTAGAATTGAAATTTTTCTTAGGTTTAACGTGTGCGTACTCTAAACAAGCATACTGAAGGGCATCGTGTACATGCGAAAACTCATTCTTCATGGGTTTTTCCTTGTACACCCTACCGTCAACGCTCTTTTTTTCTTCGTACTTGTACCCTGAGATGAAACCTTTACGCAAAATCTTACAGTTCGGACTCAACTTGAACTTATTTTTCAACCTAAGGAAGTGAATTACAGACTCACGACGGTCAGTTGCGTTGTTAGTTCGAGCTAAAGTGATGGGAAGACCAGCTTCTTTCAGGATTTCGTAGCCTGCTTTAGCATCATTCATGCTTCGCTGAGCAGCAGCAGGGTCAATTACACACGAGAAATTGTTACGAATCCATGGATACTTGGAATAGATACGTGGCCAAAGTAGTTCTTCAGCAAATTCTTTGAGAGAACAGTCAACAGTTGTAATCTCATCGAATACAACTAGTGTACCATCTGCGTCCATAAAGGTAAGAGCAGCAGCAGGAGAGAGACCTTGGTCAATACCTATGATGACATGACTACCCATCGGAGGAACAATTGCATCTTCAGAGTAGTGCACTTGGTCATCGTAGTCCTTGTACACAGGCTTACCACTCTTTCGTTCACCATACTGATTGAGAATGTCAGTAAGAACTGATTCTCGTGAAGACACAGCTACAATGTTCGGATAGTAGTTAGCGTCAAGGTTCTCAATGTTCTCTGCATCAGGGTTAAGTCTGAACTGCCCCGGGGCATATTCAATCATAGCAGGAGGTTGTTTATAGAAAGAACAACCTTCTGGTTTTGTTTCTTCTGCCCAACGGTAGAGCCAATGGTCAGTGGATACAGCGTTGTAGTCAAGAAGAATACAAGGATGTACCGCACCACCACTTCTCATAGAAGGATAACGATTGGTACGTTGCATCAGGATAGTCATGATGTACTCAGGAACTTCGTGAGCTTCATTTACCCAAGCTCCAGTAAATTCCCAAGAACGAAGACGTTCTGCTGCTTGTTCATCTTCGATAGCGATGAACATGATTTCCATGTCTATCGAAGTTCCATCATCAAGGTCATACTTAATTCGACCAGTGATGGGAGTCGTGTACACAAGACGAATCTTATCTTTAAACCACTCAATCCAAGTTTTAATGGTAGAACTTCTAAGCTGAGGATATGTAGCTCGGATTACAGCGTACCGAGAGTGTCGCACACCGTTCTTGTCAGGACGTTGCTGCATGGCGTTAAAGAATAACTGGAACACCATGCCAGAACTTTTACCTGAACCCACAGGACCCATAACACCGATGACCCGGGAGGTGTCCTGATGTACCTTCATGAATGTAGGAGATACTTTATAGTCGATTTCCAAAGTACTTCTCCTATTACCTAAAGGTGTCTACAGTCCTACCAGTTTCGTTACAAAGATAAGCAGTACCTGTGAATGCAAGGTGCAAAGTCTCACCGTCATTTCGAGTGATATTAAGAGTGTTCAAATACCACTCGTTATCCGTAGGTCCTTTTGAAGAGCATCCGGTATTATTTTTAAGGTACTCATCATTTGTATAAATACAAAAGTCTACATCTGATGCATAATCAACATCAGCTTCTATGAAGCACACCGGACTGTCTTTAATAAAGTAAACTTTACTCTGAAGGTGAGAAGTAAAATCTACAGTCTTAACATCTAGTACAGTCAAGTACTGAAGTGGACCGTAACAAATTTTAACAAACATAGTATCTATCTTCCTTGTACAAAGTTACTTGGTAGAAGGAATCACGTTAATAGAGATAACTTCACCAGCGTTGGGATTAGTGTCAACAGCACGAATCTTCGGAAGATAGTACTGCACCAGTTCCATGTTAATCTTAGTCTTAAGCTCAGGAGAGGTCTTAGCGCTACGAGCAGTTTTAACAAGTTCGGAGATAGGGTCGTACCCAAACTCTACTGCAAGACGACGAACAAGCTGGTCACCAGCCGTTTCACCCCGACCAGTGGGGGCTTTCTTTGCAGAAAGCATAGAAGGTTTCTTGAACGTGTCTTTGAGCTGCTGCTTAGCTTCGACAAAAACATCTTCTCCAGAGACGTGGATGTTCGTCAGTCGTTTCATAAGTATAGCTTTTATGTTTTATTTGACAATGTATAAATAGTGATTATACACTAGTTAATTGTGACGAAGGTCACTTAAATTACCTAAATGATAGTGTAAAAATTTTCTAGCTTCTTCGTGAGAGAGGCAGTAGTGTTCACTAAGATGCTTAGATATACGTTCAATTTCTTCATTATGAAATTTAAGACGTTCTTGCATCTGGAGTTCTCGCAGCTCGTGTTCTTTGAACCTAGCACCTACTCTGAGGGTAAAGCATAATATATGTCCTGCTAGGAGTGCGATACTTGAAATGACACCGATAGCCTCAGGAGAAAGCAACGAAAGAAGTGCTTCAACAGTGGTGGCAGGCATAACCGGGTATTTACTAATGACTGCTAGTGCAGCCAACAAAGTTAAAATTTAAATAGAGAGATTTAACGAATGAACAAAAAAGATTACAAGATAGACACAAAACCGTATGTGTCCAAAATTCCTTTTAAACAGGTTCGAAAAGCTAGACCGTCCTATAATTATAGATATAAGTGGGTCTTACAGAAAGATAAGGAAATTAACTCTCCTTATACTTTTACTAACTTAGTTCGAAGATTAACTAAGTACTTTTCTCTTCCACAAAAGGAATTGATTAGATTTTCTAACTGTCTATTCCATGAAATTCTTTCTGTTCTCCGAGAAGGATACTCTATTGGTATTCCCTACTTCGGAACTTTCTATGGAAATTACTTTACTACTAAGCACTTCTTTAATATCGGATTGAATCAGTATAATAACAATCCTAAGATTGTACAGAGATGCTACCCCGCCTTTTGGCCTACGCCCTATGCTGTAGCTGTGTGCTCTCCGAAGAATGCTTACTATAGACCTTTAAGGTTTCTTAGTAAACAAACTAGAAACATCCCCAAAGCGTGGGGATTGATGGAGTGGCACAAAGCTCAGCAGAGATATGTGCACAGAAGTCTGATGTGTAGAGATAACCCTTATACCTTAAGTGGTGTCTTCGAAAGTTATAGGCTAAGAGAAAGCTGTGGTGTACACTATCCGTCAGATACTGATGAAGAAGAAATTAAAGACTTACTTCGAGACTTTAAAGATGAAGTCTATAAGAAAGCTAAAAGAGTTTGCAAAAGACTTACTCGAAAAGATTTCTTTGCTAAGGGTAAACATCTTTATTCGTACTATAATTACCTGCCCGGGAAGTACTTTGTTGGTATGAAGAACAACTTTGAGTGTAGTCCTTCTAATAAGCACTTATCTGCTTGGGACATTGTACACAAAGAAAATTTGGATACTGATTTAAGTACTAGCCACTTACCGGAGAAAGCACCTAGTGATTTTAGATACGGTAACGTTGAACAGGAGTTCACCCCTGAAGCTACTGGATTTTCGGATAACTTATTCGAGGATACAAAGGAGGGCGGTGGGATGTAACTAATAGTACTTATAGTTACCTTTAAAGATTTGTCAAGTATTTTAATTAAATTTATTTAATAAATTATTTAAAATATATTTAAAGTAATCTTAAAAGAAAGAATTA
>OGRD01000197.1_pt1 | contig 39176 bp, 32 predicted proteins | sample 1553441 | NCBI WGS metagenome assembly OGRD01 (sample SAMEA2580106, study PRJEB22360) | human gut metagenome | biome: human gut; feature: human-associated habitat; material: faeces | place: Denmark | collected 2008/2010
GAGGTGCTAAGGTAGGTTAAAACCCCCCGCGGAGGGCGCCTGCCGCTACCAGCGTGATGCAAGTCAGCGACAACGCCATATTCGTAAAATTGCTTTGTAATTTTGCCATAGTGTTACCTCCTTATTTTTTCTTTTCGCCGAAGCGTTTCGGACGGATATGGTTCAACAACGGAACGCAAGCGTTCATAATCAGTATGGCAAACGACATTCCTTCCGGATATGCACCCCAAGTACGGATCACCATCACTATCAGTCCGATACCAATACCAAAGATAATCTTACCCCAACCAGTCATAGGCGAGGTTACATAGTCGGTAGCCATAAAGAACGCACCTAGCATCATACCGCCCGTGCAGAGCGTCATAGCCACATACTGCCCCGTGGTCATCCCCTCGGGCAACGCACCACACCAACCGGTGATAGTGGCAAAGAGAGCCACCGTAGCCAAGATGCTTACGGGGATATGCCATGTGATCACACGCGTACAGATAAGGAAGATACCGCCTACGAGCAATGCCAAAGCGCACACCTCACCCAGCGAACCGCCCATTGCGCCTACAAAAGCGTCCCACAGGTCGGGCAACTGACTGACCACACTGCTATCACCACCTTTGATTGCCTGTTTGAGCAATGCCAACGGAGTAGCACCTGTCGCTGCATCTACATAACTGCCGCCGAAACTGAGCGGACGAGGCCAAGTAGTCATCTGTACAGGGAACGAGATAAGCAGAAATACACGACCTACCAAAGCGGGGTTAAAGGGATTCTGCCCCAAGCCGCCGAAGGTCATCTTACCCACACCGATAGCCACCAAAGCACCGATGATTACTATCCACCAAGGCAGGTTGCTCGGCAGGTTGAATGCCAATAGCAGACCGGTCAGGATAGCGGAGCAATCGCAAATAGTAGGTTTCTGTTTCAGTATAAACTTAGCAATCAGCCACTCGAAAGCCACGCAAGCCGCCACGCTGATGGCGGTAGTGATTAGGGCTCCCCAACCAAACTCTATCACAGACACGATATATGCCGGCATTAGGGCTGCTATCACAAGGAGCATGTTTTTCCGCACACTGTCGCCGCTATGGGCATGAGGTGCAGGAGATACTATAAGTTGTTTCATAGATATACTTATTTAGTTGATTATCACGCCTATAGAGTTATTTCTTTTGTGCTGCTTGGCGTGCGCGAATGATGCCGCCTACTTTGGCTTTACCCATACGCACATAGTCGAGCAACGGACGATGACTCGGGCAGGTAAACATACAGCAACCGCATTCGATACAGTCCATGATAGAGTGTTTCTCCATCTCGTCCCACATTCCTAAGGCAGCTTGTTTGGAGAGCAAATAAGGCTCCAATCCCATCGGGCAAGCACTCACGCACTTAGCACAACGGATACAGTTCTCTACCTCGGCACGACGACTCTCGTTCTCAGGCAAGAAAAGCAGACCGCTCACACGCTTGTTAGCAGGCATATCGATGTTGTTCATCGCACGACCCATCATCGGACCGCCACCGATAATCTTACCCGTATCTTCCGGAACGCCACCTGCCAATGCCACCACATCGGATAGCGGAGTGCCAAAGCGAACCGAGTAGTTACCCGGTTTCGACAAACTCTTACCCGTAACCGTCATCACACGCGAAATCAGCGGTTTATTCTTCTGTACCGCCTCATAGACGGCATAGATAGTAGCCACATTATCCACTACCGCACCTACCTCGATAGGCAGTGCACCGGAGGGTACTTGGCGACCGATACATGCGTCGATCAACTGTTTCTCACCACCCTGCGGGTACTTCAGTTTGAGCGGCTTCACCTCTATTCCGAGCGCTTTCGCAGCCAACTGCTTCATATAATCGATAGCATCGGGCTTGTTCTTCTCGATACCGATGATTGCACGATTGATACCCAAAGCCTTCATCAAGATTTGAATACCGATGATAATTTCCTCACCATGCTCGAGCATCAGTTGATGGTCGCAAGTCAGATACGGCTCACACTCTACACCATTGACAATCAGCACTTCTGCTTTCTTGCCCGGGGGAGGAAGGAGTTTCACATGGGTCGGGAAGCAAGCACCACCCAAACCTACAATACCGGCAACGGCAATCTTATCCACTATCTCTTTTGCCTCAAGCGGGCAATCGCGTTTGATAGCGTCAGAGCGGTCGATCGTCTCAACCCACTCATCGCCCTCTACATCCATAAAGATAGCCGGCATACGCATACCCCATGTGTCGGTAGTGGCATCGATTTTAGTGATTGTACCGCTGAAAGGAGCGTGTACATTCGCACTCACAAATCCCCCGGCTTTGGCAAGCAACTCACCTACTTTCACCTTCTGACCCTTCTCTACCACGGGTTGCGCAGGCGCACCGATGTGCTGTACGAGCGGGATAATAGCCTTCTGCGGCAGCGGGCACTCGCTAATCGATTGGTGTGCCGAATATACCTTGTTGTCGTGTGGATGAACTCCACCTATTCTAAATGTATTCATGCTTTAGCCTCCTCTTGTTTAGGTTGTTCCACCGGTGTCGGTTCTGCTACAGTCTTTGCTACGGGTGCTACAGCGGGTTGAACTGGTGTAGCGGGCTTAGCAGCCGCAGGTTCTGCAGGTTTACGCGGTGGGAAATTCACTGCGTGGATAGCACCCGTCGGGCACTCTGCTTCGCATTTACGACACAGACGGCACTTCGTAAAATCAATATAAGCCAAGTTGTTCTCCACGGTGATAGCCTCAAACGGACATACTTTCTGACACTTACCACAGCCGATACAAGCATTCAGACACGCTTTGCGGGCAATAGCACCTTTGTCCTTATTGACGCACTCTACCACCATACGGCGGTTCTTCGGACCTTTGTTGCGCAGTTCGATGATGTTACGAGGACAGGCTTTGGCGCACTTACCGCAAGCCGTACATTTCTCATCGTCCACTACCGGCAACCCAGTATTCTCATCGATACGGATAGCACCAAACTGGCAGGCTGCCACACAATCGCCGCAACCTAAGCAACCGAAAGCGCAAGCCGTCTCACCTACATACAGGTTGTGCATGATTTGGCAACTGTGTACACCGTCGTACTCACTCGTGCGAGGGCGTGCCTCGCAAGTACCGTTACAACGCACTACCGCCACTTTGGGTTCGGCAGCGACAGCCGCCTTACCGAGTATCTCACCCACTTTTTGCATCGTAGGCGCACCACCGACAGGGCAGAACAGACCATCCAGCGTATCCGCTTTTACGCACGCTTCAGCCAACGCACGACAACCGGCAAAGCCGCAACCGCCACAGTTGGCTCCGGGCAATGCTTCCTGCACCTCATCAATGCGTGGGTCTTCCTCTACCTTGAACTTCTGAGCCACGAAATACAGCAGCACCGCTGCTACCAATCCCGTAACGCCCAAAACGGCCAAAGAAATCAGAACTAAATTCATTTTGTTGTTATTTGAAAAATGTTTATGTGTTATCTCTATGTCTATCCGATGGCAGTCAGAACTACCTCATGTCAGCCTCTTTCTTCACTACAAGCGGGCAACCACTTTCTTCCGCCCAAACCTCTCACAACTTACGTACCGTGAAGGAGAACTGCTTCTGCAATCGCTTCCTAAAAAACGAAAGAACAATGTAGTAAACCGCCACCGCACCCAACGCTATCGAACCTATCACCGCCTCGCTATCCAGCACCCATTCCAAGCCTGCTATCACTGCCAACATCACCACAAATGGCATAATGTATGCCAGCAGAACGGCTTTCCACCCCAGTTTCTCCGCCACCATCACTTCCACCCTGTCGCCCGATTGCATCGGCTCCAACATCAGTGCATCCATCTCTTTCTCTTGGCTCTCCGACGACATACACATCGACCGCGCAGCACAACTGCTGCAAGCACTTGCCTGCACAATACGAACATGCGCCGTCTGCCCCGATACAGACAACACTACCCCCTCATGACGAATTTCCTCTGACATATATTTAAGGTGCGATATCCGGGCATAACCTACACAACAGTCCCCACACAAAGCAAGGCGCAGTCCTTGCATAGACCACCCAAAATAGCACGCAAAAGTATAAATAATTTTCCATACCGACAAATTTATTTGATTATTTCGCTGAAAAGTACACAAAATGCGCCTAAATAGCGCACTCGCCACCACTGAAAAGACCGCACGATTTGCAAAAACAAGATATTTTCAGTACCTTTGCGTGCTAATTTGAGTTATTATGCCAAGACGAACCACACATACCTCTAAGCCCGAAGGAAGAACTACAGAACGCACTATCAAAGTAGAGAAACCCAATTTCTTACAGCAGACAAAAGATTTCTTCGCCGACCCTCGCACCCGAATGGTAGCGGGGCTTCTATTGATTACCATTGCCCTATTCCTCTTGATCGCATGCGTCAGTTATTTCTTCACCGGCACAAGCGACCAATCGCTTCTGCAGATGTCGTATGCCGACCGCAAAGAACACCGCGTAGAGATACAGAACTGGCTCGGCTTACCCGGTGCCGCAGTGGCGGAGTTTCTGCTTAATGGTGCCTTCGGTTGGTTGGCTTTTGCGCTCATCGCTATGCTCATCATCTATGCGCTACGCCTGCTCCATATCGGTAAGGTACATCCCCTCCGCACACTGCTTACCGGCACTTTTGTCATCCTATGGGGCGATGTGCTACTCGGCTTTGCACAACTGCTCATCGAGAAAGGCTCTTTCTGTTGGGGAGGCGCATTCGGACAATGGTTCGCCGGATGGCTCAACTCGTATATCCAACCTACGGGTATGATCATCAGCCTGCTCGTTACACTGGTTATATTCCTTATCATCGCTGAGAAGAACTTTATCCCCAATATGAAACGCTTGGGGCTTTGGTTCGTAGGTCTGTTTAAGCAGAAACCGAAAGACAACACCCTGGAAGCAACCGCAGACAACGCCCCCGACACAGCCGATACAACCGATAATGAACCCCAAGAGGATACCGAGGAACAAACCCAAGACACCCCCCAAGACGACTCTATAGAGATCCATATCGACGGAATCAACGATACCCCCGCAGCGCAACCCGTTGCCATATCGGACGACCCCGATGATGTTCCCTTTGTCATCGATACCCCTTCCGAAGAGGAGATGCACTACCCTGCACCGCGGGACACCGCGGATACACCTGCTGACGACAATGGTGCAGACATCAGCATAGAGAATACACAACCCGTCGAACTGGTAACAGACAATCCCGAAGACATCCTTGCCAAACTCGGTCCTTACGACCCGCGCAAGGATCTCGAATACTATAAGTTCCCCGCACTCGACCTGCTCAAGGTATATGATAACGAGACAGGTACAATCATCAACCGCGATGAGCAGAACGCCAATGCCAAACGCATCGTGGAAACACTGCGCAACTTCGGCATAGAGATAGAGAAAATCACCGCCACCGTAGGTCCTACCGTTACGCTCTACGAACTGTCGCCCAAAGCGGGTATCAAGATATCGAAGATCAAAGGACTGGAGAACGATATTATGATGTCGCTTTCCGCTATCGGTATCCGTATGATTGCGCCCATCCCGGGCAAAGGAACCGTGGGTGTAGAGGTGCCTAACGAGCACCCGCAAACCGTATCGATGCACTCCGTCATCGCCTCCAAACGCTTCCAAGAGGAGAAGAAAATGCGACTGCCTATCGCTATCGGACGCACTATCACCAACGAGGTCTTTATGTTCGACCTCGCCAAGACACCACACCTGCTCGTTGCCGGTGCCACGGGGCAAGGTAAGTCGGTGGCTATCAATGCTATTCTTACCTCGTTGCTCTATAAAAAACACCCTGCCGAACTCAAACTCGTGCTAGTTGATCCTAAGATGGTGGAGTTCTCGCCCTACAAGGGTCTTTACCGACACTACCTCGCCGCCATGCCCGAGGTGGAGGAAAACGACATCATCATCACCGACTGCGACAAGGTCATCAATACCCTCAACTCACTCGTCATCGAGATGGAGAACCGATACAAACTCCTCATGGATGCCGGCGTGCGCAACCTCGAAGACTACAACGATAAGTTCATCAACCGCCGCCTCAACCCCGAGAAAATCGTAGCAGACTCGCTCCACCATCAGTATCTCCCCTATATCGTCATCGTCATCGATGAGTATGGCGATTTCATTATGCAGGCGGGCAAACAGGTAGAGACGCCTATCGCTCGTATCACCCAGAAAGCCCGTGCCGTAGGTATGCACATGATCTTGGCTACCCAACGCCCATCTGTGAACATCGTTACGGGCGTCATCAAAGCCAATATCCCTACCCGTATCGCCTTGCGTACCCAGTCGCAAATTGACTCGCGTACCGTACTCGATGCCACCGGAGCAGAGCACCTCATCGGTCGAGGCGATATGCTCTATGCCGCCAACGGTAATATCACGCGTATCCAATGCGCCTTTGTCGATACACCCGAAGTGGATGCTATCGTCGATCATATCAGTCAGCAGCAACGCTATTTCGAGCCTTACCAGTTGCCCGAGTACATACCCGAGGGAGCCGAAGAGGCTCTCGCACCCGGCAGCGTGGACCTCAAACGCCTCGACCCGATGTTCGCCGATGTGGCACGCTATGTCGTCGCCAAACAAGAAGGCTCTACCTCACGCCTGCAACGCGCCTTCGAGATAGGATACAACCGTGCCGGCAAACTCTCTGACCAACTCGAGGCAGCCGGTATCGTCGGACCTAACAAAGGACCCAAAGGTCGCGATGTACTGATACAAGATATGGATATGCTCGAGCAAAAACTGCAAGAACTCGGTGCTTCGTAACAACGACAACGCACCTGATGATTTGGTCAACCTATTCGAGGACTATCCATTCTTAAATTTTAACCATTTATTCTTCACTGAGCAACCTTCTTTTAGTCGAATGCTTGTCGAGACCTAATCGAGACCTAAGGCTGACTCAGACGCACCTACAAATAGTAAAAATATGTTGCAATCTTCTCATACCCTTTTCCGCCGCACTCTGCTTATGGGGTGTGCGCTAGTGTGGGGCATAGCGGGCATACAAGCCTCTGTGCTTACCGATTTTCTTGCCGCCTTAGAGCAACAGACCCTCCAATCAGATTTCACCATTACCGTCTCCGAGGAGGTATCGCAACCTATGAACTACCCTGGTAGCATCACCATGCAAGGCAATCGCTTTCGCCTCGCTATGTTCGATACCGAAGCCGCATACGACGGCAACACCTTATATATATATAGTGCTTCCACCGACGAACTGACGCTCTCCAAACCGACCGAGTCAGAACTTCTCGAAGCCAACCCTTTTCTCTACGCCAAAGCCTTGGTAGAGGTCTGCACCGTCAGCGAACGCCCTGCTAAGGACCCCGCGCAGACCATCATCACGCTTACACCCAAAGACCAATCGGTGGGTATTCAGCGGTTCACCCTGCGCCTCCGCCGCACCGACAAAGGCGGTAAGACGCAATACCTGCCTATGTCGGTCGAGATCAAAGAGGGTAAGCAACTCACCACACTCACCCTCAAAAATCCCCAATACATCGCTACTCCACCCGCCTTTCGGTTGGACTACCCCGATGCTTACCTCAACGACCTAAGATAAAACAACAACACGCATTATGCATTCTTAATTCATAATTGTCTATGCACACTTCCTGTCTTATCATCGGCTCCGGCCCTGCAGGTTATACCGCAGCCATCTACGCTTCGCGTGCCAACCTATCGCCCATTCTCATCGAGGGTCCGCAAGCCGGCGGACAATTGATGATCACCACCGAGGTGGAGAACTTCCCCGGCTATCCCGACGGCGTAGAGCCGTTCCAAATGATGGACGATATGCGTCGCCAGGCAGAGCGTTTCGGTACGAAGATCGTCTCCGGCATCGTGGTTCGCGTCGATCTATCGTGTTCACCCAAACGCCTATGGCTCGACAACAACGAGGAGTACACCGCCGACAGCCTCATCATCGCTACAGGCGCAAGTGCTAAGTTCCTCGGTATCGACTCCGAGGAGAAATACCGCGGACGAGGCGTCTCGGCGTGTGCCACCTGCGACGGCTTCTTCTATCGCAATAAGACGGTAGCAGTGGTAGGCGGCGGCGATACGGCGTGCGAAGAGGCTTCGTATCTCGCCGGGCTATGCAAAAAAGTGTATATGATTGTTCGCAAACCATATCTGCGTGCATCGGAGATTATGCAGCAACGAGTATTCAATAATCCGAAGATAGAAATCCTCTTCGAGCATAACACCCTTCGTCTTACGGGCGAACCAAAAGTACAAGGGGCTGACCTCATCTACCGCAAGGGACAAGAGGACGAGCAGATACACCATATCGACATCGACGGATTCTTCCTCGCTATCGGGCATCGACCCAATACCGACCTCTTTGCCGACTATCTACGCCGCGACAACGAGGGATACATTCTCACCGAAGGCGATTCGCCACGCACCAACCTGCCGGGCGTCTTTGCTGCAGGCGACTGTGCCGACCCGCACTACCGCCAAGCCATCGTAGCGGCAGGCAGCGGATGCAAAGCCGCTATCGAGGCGGATAAGTACCTCAAATCGCTCTAAAAACCAACACAAACCTCTCTTGACGGCATGGTACGATTACACCACAAGCCGCACAAGATATATTAACCCATTAAACCCAAAATCTTATGCAACTATCTGAATTAAAGCAAGCCTTTGAGCAGACTTATCTGAACGCTGCCACCGACATTTTCTTTGCCCCGGGACGCGTCAATCTCATCGGCGAACACACCGACTACAACGGCGGTTTTGTCTTCCCATGTGCCTTGAGTTTCGGTACCTTCCTTCTGATGGCACCCAACGCACAACAGAAACTGCGTTTCTGCTCGCTAAACATCGAGGACGCACAAGGCAACCACCCCATCACCGAGGTGCCGCTTGCCGAATCGTTTACCCCGCTTGCTAGCAACCATTGGGCCAACTATCCCCTCGGCTGTATCGCACAGTTCGCCAAACGAGGCAACCACCTCACCGAGGGGTACGACCTCCTCTTCTGGGGCGATGTACCCGCCGGAGCAGGACTGAGTAGCAGTGCCGCCATCGAGGTCGTTACCGCCTTCGCTTTCAACCAACTGCTACACACCGACTACAATCACACCGAGATTGCGCAGATAGGGCAACTCTCCGAGCATGAGTTCGCCGGCGTCAACTGCGGTATCATGGACCAGTTCGCATCCGCACAAGGTAAGAAAGACCATGCTATTTTCCTCAACTGCGATACACTCGATTTCACCCTCGTACCCGTACAATTAGATGGTATCAAGGTGGTCATCAGCAATACCCACTCGCCCCATAAGTTAGACTCCGGCGCATACAACGCGCGTGTAGCGCAGTGCCATACCGCCGTGGAGCAGATATCTAAGGTACGCCCCATCAACTGCCTTGCCGAACTCACCATGGCGGATTTCCTCAGCATACAAGATGCTATCACCAACCCTATAGCACGACGCCGCGCACACCATGTAGTGGGCGAGGTTCAACGCACCAAAGATGCGGTAGAGGCACTGCAGAAAGGCGATATACTCACCTTCGGACAACTGATGAACCAAAGCCATATCTCCCTGCGTGATGACTACGAGGTTACCGGACCCGAGTTGGACGCACTGGCTGAAGCCGCTTGGCAGACCGAAGGCGTCATTGGTAGCCGTATGACAGGCGGTGGCTTCGGAGGTTGCACCGTCTCGCTCGTCAAAGAAGACGCCATACCCGCTTTCATCGAGCAAGTAGGCAAACAATATACCGCCAAGACCGGACTCACCGCCGATTTCTACATCGCACAGATAGGCGACGGCGCACACCGCGTAGAATAGACCTCCCAAACCACAACCTCCCCAAGCCCCTCAGAGGAGAGGATGTGTACTGCATCACAATAAGGAATACATAATGTTCCTTAAATACAAAAAAGACTGCTCGACCACGGAAGGTGTCGGGCAGTCTTTTTTGTAGCCTCTATCGTTTTTTAGCAAAGGAGGAAAGTACTTACAGGAGAGAAGGAAATTAATGCCTAATTACATGATAATTATATGTTTCTTTGTCCCCATTCTGCACATTATGCATTCTTCATTATGCATTGAGTTATGTCTTCCACCCTTATGCAGTTTTCTCGGACAGAGAACGAAACTGCCCAGTCGGCATAGTCTAAGTGGTACACCCGCAGCGGGTCGTTCTGGTAGGCGGGACGGGGGTCCTGACCGAGTATCTCCTCTATCGCTTGCCATGGGCAGCCCTTCCGTACCGCCTCTTGCTGCAACTCGGGGTCGATCGTTACGCTTAGGCGGTAATCGCGTGTGGCATCGCCAAAGCCATTGCGGGCATCGGGATGGCTGTCAGAATAGGAGAGGTAGGGCTTGATGTCGTATATCGGCGTACCATCTAATAGGTCGGCTCCGCTCACTACCAGTACCTGCCCATCGGCTTTGCTCTCCTCTATGCGTAACAGGCGCACACTGCTCAGTCCGAGCGAGTTAGGGCGAAACGGCGAGCGTGTGGCAAACACCCCTACACGCTTATTGCCCCCAAGCCGTGGCGGACGCACTGTAGGCGACCAATCGCTTGGAGCACCGTCTGCCGACTGCCGTTCGCACGCAGAAAACCCCCATATCAACCACAGGTGCGAGTAGTCCTCTATGCCACGCAGTGCCTCACGCACACGATATGGCGGCTCGAACACGATACGCGTCTCTATATACGAGTCCTCACGCGGCTGACGGGGAATGCCAAACTTATCACGGAAACCGTTGTGCGCCACCGCTATTGGCCGCACTACAAGAACATTGTCTTTACTTGCTTGTTCAATAGCGTTGTTCATACTCGGTTGCGCAATAGAAGTATCCATACTCGATTGCTCGATAGAAGTGTCTTTACTTGCTTGCATACTGCAAAATTACACCAACTTTCTCATATATGCAAATCACACAAGCGGGATTCCCCACACTGACATTTTGGTTTATAAGTTTGTGCGTGGTTGAACCGGTTGTTGTTTTATGGGTATGGTTAGGGTACTATCCGACTATGGTCGGATTTGCTTAATCACCCGATAACGACTCAATACAGTCTTGGTAAAAACAGCCGAATGCGACAGTCAAATGGCAAAAATCATAGCACTTTGGTTATGGAGTGTTTTTGTAGAAATATGGTGTATTTTTTTGTAGTCTGCGAAATAATTTGTACCTTTGCCCTGCGAATGAATTGTGCGTCTATGCGTGCGAACTTAGATTAACCTATGTGCTTTACTTTTGATGTTCAGTCAGCCCTTGCGCCTATCTTAGCGCACTACCCGGCAACACAGATCTGTGTCCTTTCGGGCGTACCCGTATCGGTTCTTTCCGACGGTTCTTGCCCCTCTGCTCTGCACCGGCCTTATCCGACGCTCAATGTGCCGCAAGGCGAAGCGAATAAATCACTTGCTACGATAGAGCAGATTTGGGATTTTCTGCTCGACCACCAAATCACTCGCCAAGGTCTGCTCATCAACCTTGGCGGCGGACTGACCACCGACATGGGCGGTTTTGCAGCCTCTACCTACAAGCGGGGAATCGATTTTATCAATATCCCCACCACACTCCTTGCTATGGTAGATGCCTCAACAGGCGGCAAAACGGGTTTCAACTACCATACACTCAAGAACTGTATCGGTACTTTCGCCGACCCTATTGAAACGATTATCTGCCCTGCTTTTCTGCGTACCCTGCCTCCTACCGAGTTTCTGAGCGGTTATGCCGAAATGCTCAAACATGCCCTACTGTCATCGGTAGAGGACTTCCAAACGCTCGCTGCATGGGATATCGATGCGTTCGTAGGCACACTCCAACGCTCGGTATCCTCGCCAAGCGAAGGCGCAATCGCTGCTGCCGATGCGGCAATTCGTAGTTTTGCACCACTTATTCAAATAAGTCTGGCAGTAAAAGACCGTATCGTAACCGCTGATCCGCACGAGAAAGGACTGCGTCATGCGCTCAATTTCGGGCATACCATCGGACACGCTATCGAGTCGCTGTCGATAGAGCAACACACTACGCCTCAACCGCCACACGGCTATTGCGTTCTATGGGGAATGATTGCCGAACTGTATCTGAGTGTCGTTCGATTGGGCTGCCCGCGTGAGCCGTTGCAGCAACTCACCCGACTGATGCTCAACTATTTCGATCGCCCCGCCTGCAACTGCAAAGACCGACAACTGCTGCTCCAACGGATGATGCAGGACAAGAAAAACACTGTTGCGCTCAACGAGGATAAACACAAAAAAGAGGTTCAACCTAATTTTACGCTGCTCAAGCGTATAGGCGAACCCCTTATCAATCAGACTGTTCCTGCCGACATCATCGCAGAAGCACTCGACTATCTGTTCTCTCTCTAATCAAATCTTGCTCCGGGGAAGCCGCTGAGGCTTTTATTCTTCCGAGAAATGGACAAGCACATGGCGGTACGAATTGAAGATTTTTGATTTGGATACAAAGCCCAAGTAGTGTCTGTCTTGGTCCACTACGGGCAGATTCCATGCACCTGTGTCCTCGAATATCTCCATCACTTTCTCCATCGGCATATCGTAACTGAGCACTGCCTCAGGTGAGGTCATCAACTGCCCAACAGTAAAGCGTTTGTACAAGCGCGGCTGGAACATGATGTTGCGCACCTCGTCCAGCAGTAGCACGCCTCGCAGATGCCCTTCGTGGTCAATCACGGGGAATATATTACGATGGCTGTCGGCTATCACTTTCACCAATTCACCGAGCGTCATCTCGGGAAAGACGGTGGTGAGGTCGGTTTCCAACACATTCTCCATCTTTAAGAGTGTCAGCACATTACGGTCTTTGTTGTGGGTCAGCAACTCGCCTTTCTGTGCCAAACGCATGGCATACAGACTGTGCGGCTCAAAGAGTTTGATAGTCAGATACGACACCACCGACACAATCATCAGCGGCATAAACAAGTGGTATCCGCCTGTCAGTTCGGCAATAAGGAATATACCCGTCAGCGGCGCATGCATAACGCCTGACATCAGTCCGGACATACCCACAAGGGCGAAATTAGTCTCTGGCACATCTAAGCCGATAAGGTTCAGCAATCGGGCAGTAACGAAGCCCACCAACGCCCCCATAAAAAGCGAAGGTGCAAAGATACCGCCCACACCGCCACCGCCGTTGGTGGCTACCGAGGCAACGATCTTGAAGATAATCACCAGTACAAAATAGCCAACTACCACCCATGTAGCCGTCCCCAAGCGGGCAAACGGACTATTCTCCAAAGCCGACAGGGAGTCGCCGTTGATCAGTTGGGTAATCACCCCGTATCCCTCTCCGTAGAGCGGCGGAAAGAGGAATACCAACAGGCTCAACACCACGCCACCCAATACAATCTTGAGCCAAAAATTCTTGACTTTATGCTTCATCCACTGCTCCATACGGTTCATACCACGTGTGAAATAGAGCGATACCAATCCGCAGGCAACGCCTAATATCAGGTACCATGGGATATTCGATATATGGAAGGCCTCGAAGGTATTGAGCGGGAACATCGGGTTAGCCCCCGTGGCGATATACGAGATAGCGGTGGCTGTAACCGACGAGATAAGCAATGGAGCCACCGAAGCCATCGTCAGATCCATCATCAGCACTTCCAGTGTAAAGACCAAACCGGCTATCGGGGCTTTGAAGATACCGCCTATCGCTCCTGCGGCACCGCAACCGATCATTAGCATCATCGTCTTCTGCTCAAGGCGGAACAACTTAGCGAGGTTCGAGCCGATAGCCGCACCCGTCAATACGATAGGCGCCTCAGCACCCACCGAACCGCCGAAGCCGATAGTCAGTCCCGAACCGACAATAGAGGTCCACATATTGTGGGCTTTGATAATCGATTTTCGCTGCGAGATAGCATAGAGTATCTTGGTGATACCGTGCGAGATGTCGTCTTTTACGATATAGCGCACAAACAGTGCCGATAGCGTGATGCCTATCATCGGGCATATCAGATACCACCATGTATGCTCGCCTGCTATCAACTGCTCCTCGATAAACCACTGTATGAAATGGATAAAAGTCTTCAGTATGATAGCCGCCAAAGCAGAGAAACAGCCCACAAAGAAACTGAGCAACAATACCAATTGCTTCTCGCTGATGTGGCGTTCGCGCCATTCTATGATACGATCATATACCTCCGACATCTTGTTGTGCCCAATCACAGCGGGTTATTCGTCCCAGCCGATACCTTTATATTTATTCAGATCCCACTCTTCCTCCACTTCGTTGAGATAGATAGTTTGCGGTTCATCCTCCTCTGCTTGCGTATTCGTCTCTTCCGAGCGTTCTACCGCCTTGATGTCGATTGGCGAGTGCGAGATCTCGATTACTTGGTTCTGCTCTTTGTTGAGTTCCGTCCAAAGCATATCCTTCAGTTGGCTGATGCCTAGTCCGCTGACCGAGGAAATAGCCACTACGGGCACCCCCGTTTCCTTTGCAATCGCTTGTGTATCAATGGCTTCGCCTATATCGCACTTGCTGATAGCCAAGATACGCGCTTTGGTGAGCAACTGCGGGTTATATTTCTCCAGTTCACGAAGCAAGATGTTGTACTCCGCCACGATATCCTCTGTGGTAGCCGGTACCATAAAGAGCAACACGGCATTGCGCTCTATATGGCGCAGGAAACGCAGTCCCAATCCTTTGCCCTCCGAGGCTCCCTCGATGATACCGGGGATGTCCGCCATACAGAACGACTGACCGTCGCGATAGGAAACGATACCCAATTGGGGGGTAAGCGTCGTGAACGGATAGTCGGCTATCTCCGGTTTGGCGGCAGAGACCACACTGAGCAGTGTCGATTTGCCGGCATTGGGGAAGCCTACCAATCCTACATCGGCCAACACCTTCAGTTGCAGAATCACATTGCGCTCTATCGCCGGTTCGCCCGGTTGCGCATAGCGGGGGGCTTGGTTGGTAGCCGTGCGGAAATGCCAATTGCCTAAACCGCCGCGACCGCCTTTGAGCAATACTACACGCTCGCCGTGCTCTTTGACCTCGCAGATATACTCGCCCGTATCGCCGTCATACACCATCGTCCCACAAGGCACTTCTATTATTTTATCCTCTCCATCCTTGCCGAATGAGCGACTGTCGCCACCCTTACCGCCATCGGTAGCCATCACATGCTTCTGATACTTTAGGTGGAGTAGCGTCCATAGGTTGCGATTGCCCTTTAGGATAATATCTCCCCCTCGGCCGCCATCGCCGCCGTCGGGACCACCCTTGGGCAGATACTTGGCACGATGAAAGTGCATACTTCCCGCACCGCCCTTACCCGAGCGGCAATAGATCTTTACATAGTCGATAAAATTAGTAGACGGCATAGTGTTAGGATGGGATAAAAACAGAATGTGCAATCAGCAAACAGCGAAAGCCCATTTGCTAACTTGCACATTCTTTGGTTTACAAATCTGCAAATCGGCTTATTGTACGCGTTGGAGGATGTTGTCGATCTGTGCGAAGGTGTCCTCCATAGTGTTGTTGCCGTTGATTGCGAAATAGTTATTGTTGTGTAGGTAATAGGTTGCCACGGGTTTGGTTACATCCTTATATACCTGCAAGCGTTGTTTGATAGTCTCGTAGTTGTCATCGGCGCGACCGCTGGTCTTACCGCGGTTGAGCAGGCGTTGGATAATCTCCTCTTCCTCTACAAACATATCCAGCATTACGGCGTTCATATTATGCTTTTCCAAGAGCGTAGTCAGTGCTTTGGCCTGCTCTACGGTGCGGGGAAAACCATCGAAGATAACGCCTTTCGAGTCCTTAGGCAGGTTCTCGATGAAGTTGTCAATCAGGTCAATCATCTTTGCATCGGGTACCAATTCGCCCCTCGAGATGATAGCCTCAATCTCTTTGCCGAGCGCACTGCCCGACTTGATTTCGGCACGCAGTACATCGCCCGTAGAGAGGTGCTGCAAACCGTATTTCTTTACGATAAAATCCGACTGTGTTCCCTTTCCGCTACCGGGAGCACCACACAAAATCACATTCAACATATCGTTGTTCCTTAAAAATCAGACTTTCTGCAAAGCGACACAAAACGAGTTGCCCTATAATGAGCAACTCGTTCTATTCGCCTATTTCTAATTAGAGAGCGAGTTTAGCGCCGGCTTTGAATTTCACAGCCTTCTTTGCTGGGATCTCAATTACCTGTTTGGTAGCAGGATTGATACCCTTGCGAGCAGCCTTCTCTACGACAGAGAGAGTAGCGAAACCAATCAGTTGTACGCTCTCACCATTCTTCAGTGTCTCAGCGGTTACATCCATAGCAGCGTCAAGAATCTTTTGTGCTTCTGCTTTAGAAACCTCAGCCTTTGCTGCAACGGCAGCAATAAGTTCAGCCTTATTCATAAGTTTGAAATGTTTTGGTTGTTAATTGATTTATTTGCTTACCAACGGGCTATAGACCCACGGATAACGCTTGCAAAGATACTACAAAAATACGAAACTACAAATAAAACACACCGAAAAATGCCATTTTATACGAAAAAAGTGCTTTTTCTGTCAAAAAGGCGCACTTTTTGTACGGCTATATCTGTATTTTTACTACTTTTGCGGACAATAATTACCCATACAGACTATCTACAATATGAGAAATCTACCTCCTGTAACGCGCTACTTGCTGCTGTCTAATTTCATCGTGTGGATGCTCGATGCCGTGCTTCAACGCTATGGCATCGACCTCACGGCCTATCTCGGTTTGCACTATATCACGGCGAGCGGTTTCCATTTTTGGCAACCGATTACTTATATGTTTATGCATGCCAATTTCGGGCATATATTCTGCAATATGTTCGCCGTGCTGATGTTTGGCCCCGTATTGGAGAACGAGTGGGGAAGTCGTAAGTATCTCATCTACTATCTGGTGTGCGGTATAGGTGCCGCCATAGTGCAAGAGTGCGTTTGGGCGATGATGTATCAACCTGCGCTCAGTGCAATGCCTATCGACCAAGCCGCCTATTTGGCTAATCGCCCCGTTACTATCGGTGCTTCGGGTGCTGTGTTCGGTATCTTGTTTGCCTTCGGGTGGTTATTCCCTAATGTACCGATGTATATCCTGTTTGTGCCTATACCTATCCGCGCACGCATATTCGTCATCATCTATGCCGCTATCGAGTTGGTGGCAGGCTTAGGCAATATCATCGGAGTCGGCGGTATAGACAATGTAGCCCATTTTGCGCACCTTGGCGGAATGTTCTTTGGTTGGTTGTTGCTTCTCTGGTGGCGACACGGCAAGGATGATGACATCCGCCGTTGGTGGTACAACCTGCGCCGTAAATTCAGCAAATATACGCCGCTCGATAGTTCTAAGGACAAGAACTACTCCGACTATCATTACCAAAAGCGTGTCTGACGCTATTTTAGACAATACATAATTACCAAGACATGTAATTATGCATTATGCATTAATCATTGTCTTTGAGTACCTTGCATATCTCTTGGTACTCAAAGCCGCGTTGTAGCAGAAAGCGTATCTGCGCTTCTCGTTCTGCGTTTTTCTTCTGCGCGGCCGTGTCCCTCAGAATACGCACATACTCCGCTTCGTCAATCTCGGCTATGGCTGCCCGTATCTGCTCCTCCGGCAAGTGCTTGCTGCTTAGCATCATCCGTATTTTTACTTTCCCCCAATGCTGGTAGAGTAGTTTATCGTGGGTGTAGGCGTGGCAATAACGCGCATCGTCCAAAAAGCGGTTCTCGTAGAGTACATCGATGATATGCTCGGCTTGGTTGCTATCACCGCCCCACTGTAGCACTTTGGTCTTTACCTCATCGGCGCAGTGCTCGGCGCATGCGCAGTAGTTCTCCGCCTTGCTGAGCAACTCCGCTTCGGTTACTTCTTCCTTATCCGAGTTGCCCCGAAATGATCCTCGCTTTACCATAGATGTCGTTGATTAGTGTGGTATGGGTATAGCCTTCTCGGTGGAGCATGGCGATCATCTCCTGCGGGTAGGCTTCGTTGATTTCAAAGAAGAGCAAGGGCGCTCGGTGTAAGCGGGCAATACGCTCGTAGAAAAGCAGCGGTTGCTCATCGGGGACAAACAATGCCGTAGCGGGTTCGTAGTCCAATACATTGGTGTCCATATCGACCCTCTCGTGCTGGCAGATATATGGCGGATTGCTCACTATCACATCATATTCCCCAATATCCTCTGTCAGTATATTTTTTTGTATGAATTGCACTTCTGCCTCGTTGCGCTCGGCGTTGCGTCGGGCTGTGGATAAGGCCTCTTCGCTGATGTCTATGCCCGTAACGCACCATTGCGGGCAATGCTTCTTAAGTGCAATAGCGATACATCCGCTGCCCGTACCTATATCCAATATACGCAAAGGTTTCTCTGTCAGTGCCGTATCGTAGTGGCACACATAGTGGGTCAGTTCCGCTGTCTCGGGGCGCGGGATAAGCGTAGAAGGGTTTACCTCCAAGTCCAATCCGTTCCATAGGGTATGCCCGAAAAGATACTGTATCGGCTCTTTTCTGCGCAGACGCGCCAAAATAATTTCGAGATTTGGAATAATTGTTGTATCTTTGCACCCACAAAGCAACTGTGAGCGCGATTGTCCGGTTGCCTCCTCGGCTATCCACCATGCCATCTCGCGGCACTCCTCTGCGGGGTATAAGTCCGATAGGCGGGACGCAATATATTCTATCGTCGGGTTCATGCCGCAAAGTTACACAAAAATTATGGATTATACAAACTATATATCTCGTTGCCTTAGTTTAGCCCGCTTGGGAGAGTACTATGTAGCCCCCAATCCGATGGTGGGTGCGGTCTTAGTGCGCAACAGTGATGAGCATATCCTCGGTGAGGGCTGGCACAGGCAGTTCGGCGGACCACATGCCGAGGTCAACTGCTTTGCCGATGCCGAGCGGAAACACCCCTCTATCTGTTATCGCGACTGTACACTCTTCGTCAGCCTGGAGCCTTGCAGCCACTATGGTAAGACCCCCCCGTGTGCCAACCTGATTATCGACAAGGGCGTAGGTCGAGTGGTGGTAGGTATGCAAGACCCCAACCCGAAAGTAGCAGGCAAGGGGATAGTCATGCTACGCGATGCTGGGATAGAAGTGGTAGTAGGCGTAATGGAAGAAGAGTGCCGACGCCTCAACAAACGCTTCCTCTGCCTTCAGGAGAAACATCGTCCCTATATCATCCTCAAATGGGCGCAGACAGCCGATGGCTATGTGGATACACTCCGTCAATCCGCAGCCGACGGCAACCCGATAGTCATCTCTACACCCCTTACTAAACAACTGGTACATCAGATGCGGGCGGAGAATATGGCAATCATGGTCGGTACACGCACCGCCCTGCTCGACAACCCACGCTTGCTGACTACCCGATGGAGCGGGCGCAACCCCATCCGTATAGTGCTCGATAGGCATCATCTCTTGCCCGCCGACAGCCGCCTCTTTAGTGCCGACAGTCCTACTATCGTCTATGCCGACAACACCGATTGGGCGTTTATCCTCAGCGACCTCGCGCAGCGAAACATACACTCCATCTTGGTAGAAGGCGGACCTACATTGCTCAATTATATCCTCAGCACCGGTATCTATGATGAGGTGCATATCGAGGTATCTCCCCTCCGTATCGGTCAAGGTGTAGCCGCACCGCATATCGCCTTGCCGTATGATAGTTCGCACATCTGCGGACATACTCTCTATACTATCTGCCACCAATAAAACACGACAATGAAACTCCACAATATCTCTATTCTCTTTCTCTGCACAGCCTTCCTCTGTGGCTGCAATGCTTTTCATCGTAAACATTCGCTTGGCACCGCCGTCGAACTGAACGGGCACTCGCTCTATTGGAGTGCCCTCGATTCGCTCACTATGGGGATGTCCTCCGAGGATAGTGCACGCGCGGCCAATGCGTATATCCGCCAATGGGCTACCGACATACTCGAATACGACAAAGCCAAAGACATGGCCGACCCGCAGATAGAAGCATTGGTGGAAGACTATCGACGCTCGCTCTATGTCCACGCCTACGAGGATCTCTTGGTCGAGCGTAAGATGCCTACCAAAGTGGCAGACTCCGTAGTGGCACAGATATACCATTTGCAGCCCGAGAAATTTATTCTCCAAGAGAGTATCGTCAAGGGCGTTTTGTTGGTCGTCCCGCAGAATGCACCGCACCTCAAGCGCGTCAAACAATGGTTGGAGCAACCCGAAGACAATATCGAAGACATCGAAAAATATGCCTACCGCTATGCTACGGGATACGAACTATTCACCGACCGATGGCTCACCGAGCAGCAGATTCTGCTCTATATCCCCTTTGTCAAAGACGACCTCAACACAATGCTAAAGCAGAAGAGGCAAATCGAAGTCAGCGATTCTACCTCGCTCTATATCTTGCAAGTAACCGACAAACATCTAGTCGGAGAGCAGACACCTATCGACTATGCTCGCCCCGAGATAGAGAAAGTGGTGCTTAGTCGCCGACAAGTGGATTTCCTCAAAAGCGAACGAGACAAACTCTACGACGATGCCGTTCTGTTCCAGAAAATCCGCTTCTACGACCGCGACTAACCACGCATAAACCCATAGACGCATTTACAACCTTCGTAGCAGCATTCTCCCATTCACTCCATTTGGGACAAAGAAATAGTTTTTATGGTCCTTTATATGACCTTTAATGGCGCACAATCAGAGCAATTAATCGTCAATTAACCGCCATTGTATCTCTATTCTATAGTATCTCTCTAGTATCTGTATTGTATCAGTAGCATACTACGCCGAACCTATTGCGAGCAAATATCGGGCATTCCATTATGCATTCACCATTATACATTGTTCGAACCACCTTCGAATCACCTTCGAATCACCTTCGAACCACCTTCGAACAAGCAAAGACCCCAAAAAGGCGAAAATACTATGCATTATGCATTCATCATTATGCATTATGCATTGAATTAGATTGGTACAAATTTTGCACATTGGATAGTAGTAACAATCTAAAAACTACTTAATTATGAGAACAAGTACCAAAATTTGGATGGCACTCGCAGGGGTGGCCCTCGTTGCGTTGGGTGTCGTATGTATGATTCATTCGGGAGCCACACTCTTTAGCCTGGCTTGGGTCGCAGGACTGATATTCCTCGTTGCAGGTTGCTCCGAGTTTGCCGCATGGGGCCGCCTACACCGTTTTATGCCACAGAGCGGACTGTTGTTTCTATCCGCTTTGCTGCAAGTGATAGTCGGCATATTCTTCCTTGTTCATCCTGCCTCGCTGATGATAGCCTTGCCCTTTATATTTGCCTTCTTCGTGCTTTTCGAGGGTATCCGTATCGCTATCGAGTCGTTCGATTTTAAGCAGGTAGGTTTCCGCTACTGGTGGATGCTGCTGCTCTTTGGTGTATTGGCGACCGCATTCGGTATCTACGGACTATACTGCCCCGCCGTCAGCGCAGAGACACTTACTGTGTTGGTTAGCGTAGGTATCATCCTGGCTGGCGTAGGCTATTGGGTGCAGATTGCGGGAATCAACCGCTTTGAGCGTAAACTCAAACAACTGCATGACCGCTTCGACTATGTAGAAGCCGAGGAAGTAAAATAATTCCGCTTACTGACAAGAAGTCAGTCGTCGGACAGTAGCCGACATCCTACTTATACACTGCTCGGGCGAAAATCGTACAAAAGACGCGATTTTCGCCCGAGTTGTATGCTATGTGCAGCCTAAATAAAGCAGATTATTGCTATTCTCGGAAAAAAGTAGTAACTTTGCAGCGAATATGAAAAAACTTATTTTGCTTGCCGAGGAAGGCGAGCACAAACTCATCAACCAAGTAGCGGAGCACCTGGCTTGTGGCGACCTCTTCAACGAATATGAAGTACTGGTAACGGGTGTAGGCGCAATCAACATCGTGCGTGCCTTGCGCAATCTGCCCATAGATACCGAGATACTCAATATCGGCTATGCCGGTAGTGCTAACTATGATTTAGGTACGCTCGTAGCCGTTACCGAAGCACGCCTCAACCACCCGAATGTTACCTATCCCGAACCGACACTTCGCCTGCAAGAGTGGGCACCCGCAGCCGCATTGACGCACGCTGTCTGCTACTCTAATACCGACTTTGTACTACAATCTGACTACCACGATTGCGTATTCGATATGGAGTTGGCATACATCTGTAGTCTTGGCTTCGAGCATGTCTCGGCTATCAAAGTGGTAAGCGACAACCTGTCGTTGCATACCTATCATACGGTATCCAACGGAGTGGAGTAGCACCCGTTGCGCGACATAGACAAAAGCAACACAATGCAATACACAACCCGTCATAACCTTCCATGCTAATGACCACTATCGTTCTCAAACCCCATAAAGAAGAATCGGCAAAGCGTTTCCACCCGTGGATATTTTCGGGTGCTATCGCTAAGATACAGTTAGACAAAGACTATCCCTTCGATACCCCGCAAGAGGGCGAACTCGTGGTAGTACAAAGCCACAATGGCGACACTATCGGAGTCGGGCATTATCAGATTGGCTCTATAGCCGTGCGTATCTTAGAGTTCGGGGCAGACCGACTGCCCGAACATTTTTGGCGCAATCGCATTGCCGCCGCCTACGCTATGCGACAATCGGTCGGGCTTATCCGCACCGATAATAATACCTACCGCCTCATACACGGAGAGGGGGATTTTCTACCCGGACTGATAGTGGATGTCTATGCCGATACCGCAGTAGTACAAGCCCATTCGGCCGGTATGCACCTCTGTCGGCAAGCGATTGCAGAAGCGATTACCGAGGTGGTAAAAGAGGTGAAGAATGTCTATTACAAGTCCGACGATACTCTCCCCTACAAAGCACCGCTTATAGGCGACAAAGTGGGCTATCTGATACAGGCAACACCCGACACAGAAGACAGCGAGTTCTGGAGCAAAGAGAACGGACTGGAGTTTCGTATCGATTGGCTGCGTGGGCAGAAGACGGGGTTCTTTGTTGACCAACGCGAGAACCGCGCCTTATTGGAGCGATATGCCAAGGGTAAGGATGTGCTCAATATGTTCTGCTACACGGGCGGTTTCTCGGTGTATGCCCTTCGTGGCGGTGCTAAGGTGGTGCACTCGGTGGATGTATCAGAGAAAGCCATAGAATTGGTGCGCAAGAATGTGGCGCACAACTTTCCTGCCTGTACCAACCACGAGGCGTATGCCACTGAGGCCTTTGAGTATATGGCGAATATCAAAGATCGATACGACCTGATTATTCTCGACCCGCCCGCTTTTGCTAAGCACCGAGATGCTATCAAGAATGCTTTGCGCGGCTATCAACGCCTCAACGCCAAAGCAATAGAGCAGATACGCCCCGGCGGAATACTATTTACTTTCTCCTGCTCGCAAGCGGTGGACAAAGAAATGTTCCGCCTGGCAGTATTCAGAGCAGCGGCACAAGTGGGACGCAAAGTGCGTATCTTGCACCAACTGCACCAACCGCAAGACCACCCCATCAATATATATCACCCCGAAGGCGAGTACTTGAAAGGATTGGTATTGCAGATAGAATAACGCACCTCGCTATCACCCGTGACGCACTATGGCATCGCCTGCTTGCTACAACCGTTTCGCAAAGGACAATCGATGTCGATAAGGTAATGCCTGCTAACTTAATACACAGATCTACAATACATTATCGCTACTACAATGACACCGCAAATAGTATGCTTTGATACAGAGACAACCGGCTTAGATGTACAGAACGATTCGATTATCCAGTTGTCGTTGGTAAAATTCGATTCCGCCACCTTCGTGGAGATAGAGGCTCTCGATTGGTACATTATGCCCTCGGTGCCTTTCGTCATTGCTCCCGCAGCAGAAGCAGTGCACCATATCTCGCGCGAGATACTAGAGCAACAGGGAGTAAGCCTCAAGGAGGTCTATCCGCAATTGGTGGCATTTGTAGAGGGGTGCGATATTCTCTCCTACAACGGCAACGGTTTCGACGCACGCATTCTCTACTACAACCTCTTGCGAGAAGGACTGTCGTTCAACTTTGATAAGCATATCTTCTACGATGCGTACATCATCGAGACCGCCCGCACCTCACGCAGACTCGGCGATGTCTATCGTCGCTACTACGGGCATGACTTTGAAGACGCCCACAACTCGCTCGCCGATGTGCGCGCCACAATAGCCGTATTCCAAAAGCAAGTGGAGTTGTGCAAAGCCGAAGGCATGGATGTACACTTCCCTGAGTTCGATTTTGTCTCCGTAGATGGGTTCTTAGCCCTCAAAGAGGGACATTTTGTATTGGCACAGGGTAAGTATCGCGGACGCACTGTAACCGAGATAGCCAAAGAAGACACCTCTTATATGGATTGGGTATGCAAGACTTGCGCCACACCTACACGCCAATACATCATACGCGAATTGATGCCACGCCCTGCAAAACCGGCTCATACGCCTGCCACGGCTGCTGGGGCAGGCCCCACCCGAGCCTCGTGCTTTTGCACACCCCCCCCCCCCCCCCGCCGCCCCCCCCAGCCACTACAGAGCCTTCTATGCCTGTTCCTGCCTCAACGATACCTGTTGCTACGGCAGAGCAGACCATCTCTTCTGCTACTAAGGAAACTCCCGTCAAACCTGCTACACCGGCCCCTGCGAAACACCCTACGCATAAAAAAGATGCTAAGACCAAAAAAGGAGGCGGCAGCGATGACCAACAAATGTCCTTATTCTGACATACTTGCTTATGGGTTGCCTGCTGTAGGCATTGGCAAAAGCACTCTTTTCGTCATAAACTCGCAAGATATATTGTCTGTTTGAAGAAAAAGCAGTACCTTTGCTAGTGATTAACCTTTATATTTCTAACCACAAACACACATTCTATTTTGTTATGAAGAGACTTTACCTCTTTTTTCTTTCCCTTACACTGTGCATTTCGCTCTTTGCCGAACCGTTCTATGTGCGCGTTAACGGCACAAAGGACTACCTTGCCACCGCTACAGGAGAGGCAGATTTCCAGGGACGCACACAGTATGTGGCGTCGTGCGTAGCCCTCCGGTCGGGCGATGTACTCACCTGTTTCGACCAAGGCAGCAACACTGCATGGGCAATCAATGCCATTGACCCTTACGGCGCTTATGCACAGTTCAACGCCACTACTACAGGACTGACCTGCAATGCCGACGGCAACTACAACATCTATATCAAGATGAAGTGCGCCGACGATATGTGGTATATCGAGAAGGCGCAAGGTTGCACCTCCCCTACAGATCCCACGGATCCGACAGACCCTACCAATCCCACCGACCCGACAGAGCCATCAGAGCCGAGTACTTATACCTCGTCTGTTCCGTCACAGTGCGAAGATATAATGCTGCAAGCCTTCTACTGGGATTCGTATAAGAAAAGCGGACTTCTGCACGGCACTACCCGCTGGACAAACCTCAATGCAGAGGTCGGCGAGATAAGTGCATATTTTGACTTGGTTTGGCTCCCGCCCTCGGCTAAATCATCCGGAGGAGTGGGCTACCTTCCCTCGCAGTACTGTAATCAGAACTCCGACTGGGGAAGCCGCATCGAGTTGGAAACGCTGATTGCTAATCTGCACGCAGGAGGCACAAAAGTGATTGCAGACATCGTTATCAACCATACCAACAACAAGTCCTCTTGGTGCGATTTCTACGAGGAGGACTTTGGACAATTCGGTTACTTCGCTCCCGATGCCTCATGGATATGCAGCACCGATGAGATGAACTCCGACCCTAAAGCAGGCGCATGCAAAGGCAAAGCCACGGGTGCTGCCGACGACGGATACGGAGATGAAGCCAACTACGCCGCAGCACGCGACTGGGACCACAACAACGCTACCGTGCGAGAGATGATGCGAGCATACCTCAAATGGATGAAAGCCGAGATGAAATACGACGGTTGGCGATACGATTATTGCAAAGGTTTCCACACCTCCCATATCAACGACTACAACCAAGCCGCAGGCGGCTATTTCTCGGTTATGGAGTTCTGGGACGGCAACAAGAACACCCTTTGGAACCGCATACAAGAGGCAGGCTGCAATACGCTAACCTTCGACTTTGGCACGAAATACGATGCTTTCAACAACTCGCTCGCAGCGGGTAACTATTCGGGCTGCAAATCGCCCGGTTTGCTCGGACTCGGCAAGGGGAAGTACGCCGTTACTTTCGTCGATTCGCACGATACCTACCAACGCGACGGCAACGAGTTCGGTGGCAAAGGCAACTCGATGTCCGCCGGTATGAAAGCCAAAGTGCTGCAAGCCAATGCATTTATTCTCTCTATGCCCGGTGTGCCCTGCATCTTCTATCCCCATTGGAAAGAGTACAAAACCGACATCGCACCTATGATACTAGCGCGTAAAGCCGTAGGCGTACACTCCGAGAGCAATGTATCCGACGAGGGTGACAACAGCGGCTACCGTGCCATGGTAACCGGACATAACGGCACCTTGATTCTCGAACTTGGCAATCGTGTGTCTTCTTCGCAAGCAGACTATACCAAAGCCGCATCGGGAACGGGATACACTATCTGGGTTAAGACCACCAAAGCCGTAGTACCTAAATTGGTCGTTACTCCGGGAAACACTACTTTCAAGTCGGAAACCCTCACAATCAACATGAAGACTATCGGCGGAACGGAAACGGCGGAGATCTATTACACCACCGATGCTACCGACCCGCGTACATCTGCTACACGCATCGCGGCAGGCAACGATGTATCTTTCACAATCAACAACACCACCACCCTGATGGCGTATGCCAAGACTGCCAATGCGCAAACCGAGGTGCAGACCTACGAATATATCAAGAAAGAACCGCAGACTACGCCTATCGTAGTGGCATTCTACAAGCCTGCTTCGTGGGAGAAAGTATATCTCTATGCGTGGACGGGCGAAGGTACGGCGGTAACGATGTACACCGGCAAATGGCCGGGTACAGAACTGACGCAGACCAATGCTGACGGGTTCTATTTCTACCAATTTGATGCAACCGTAAAAGAAGTCAATTTTATCTTCAATGGCGGTAGCGGCAAAGAGCAGACCTCTGACCTTTGGACGGATGAGGATGTATGCTACGGTTGGTCAGCAGGTGCGGAGAAACTATTCCCCGACTGCAAATATACGGCTCTTGACCAAACAACCGACACGCCTCTTATGCTCGACCTGACAGCACCTATGTACAACATCCTTGGGCAGCGAGTAGATGCCGCCTACCGTGGTATCATCATCCAAAACGGACACAAGTTCCTGCTTCAATAAGTTCTTTCAATACCGATAAATCTAAACGAGGCACTTGCAGGCAAGTGTCTCGTTTGTTGTAAGTGCATAAGAAGGAATAGATTAACCAACATAGCGTATCATTTTTTGGGGGCTATTATTAAATTAACTATGTTTCTTGCGCGAATGAAAAAATAGTTGTACCTTTGCGCGTCCGTTGGTGAATGGGCATACATACAATACAATTCGGGTTCTCTATGCGTGTCGGTGACTATTGAGTAGAATGCAGATTCTGCTTGTCGGAATGTGCGGATAGTTACTTATCAGAATGCACGGATAGAGATTAAAAGGGAATCGGGTGAAAAGCCCGGACAGTCCCGCTGCTGTAAGGTTTACACAATTTGCAGAAAGTATGCAAAAGTATTTGCGAGGTATTTGAGTATGCAAAGGTATTTGCAAAGTATCTGAGTATGCGAAGATATTTGCGGAATATAGTATGCAAAGATGTGTGTTTGTTGCAAGAACCACTGTAAGAGATTTGTTCTTATGGGAAGGCGCAACAGATGAACCAAGTCAGAAGACCTGCCTGCGTTGGTAGTCATACAAACGGCTTCGAGGAAAAGCACACATGACAAAAGACATTCCCTTATCTGTTTCCCGTATAGTCTATGGGGCATAGTGCCATATAGTTTATCGGTAGGAAATCGGAAGAAACAAGGGAGGCTAATGTTGCGCAGTACAACGCCGTTTGACAAGTGTCAGACGGCGGTTTTTGTTTTTATGGACAGACCTCTCCAAGCCCCTCCAAAGGAGGGGTGTGCAGAGTGAGCAAGAATAAATAACTAAACTAAACAATAATATGAACAAAAAATCCTTGTTATTGGGAGTGGTGGGTCTGCTGACTCTCCTCCCGCTTGGGGCAAAAGCCGACAATGTGCAGATGCCTCAATGGGGCAAACAGGTGGTGGTAGTGCCATCGGGCGAAGCGCTCAACTACTACGACTACACCGGTCACTACAACGGTGCGGACAATACCGGTTGGCAAATGGAATCGTATGCCACTACTATCTTCAAGCCAGCCAATGCCGGCGAGAAAGTGCAGATTGTATTCGAGACGGTAAAACTGATTGAGGGCGACGATTGGGAGACATCGGCAAGTCTGAAAGTATATAACGGCGTGTTTGATACCACCAAAGTAAGTTACACCAAGTATAGCAGCACTCCCTTCCAAAACACCAACATGCTCGAAGAGATGGCGAATGGAACATTCACAGGCAAGACCTATATGTCCACCGATGCAAGCGGTGCATTGTCGGTTTGCGTGTGCGCCTACGAGACCGACTACGACAAACAGCAAGGTTGGAAAGCCGTGGTAACAACGGTTAGCAGCAGTCCGATGGAGGTGAAATCTGCCACGGCAGACTACACCAATGCTCGCTCGGAGTTGTTTGTGAGTGAACCGCATGTGGTGTTGGGCGGTGTGCAAATCCAAGCGAAAGGCACAGAGAGTGCTGACCACTTGACAAGCCTCAGTTTCACACTGAGCGGTACGGTGTTCGATGCGAACCAAGTGCGTCTGTATCGTACCAAGGAAGCCACAGTGGCAGGTCTGACACCCATTGCCACCACGCTGACCAAAAACGATGAGACCCACACGCTGACCCTCAACGAGGCATTGGAGAGCGGCATTAACTCGTTCGTGTTGGCCGCTGACATGCAAGCCAAGACGCCTGTAGGGGCTACCTCTACGCTCACCATCACGGGACTGACCACCGCCAACGGTTTCACTACCCTCACACCCGCAACGCCTAAGACACAGACCGTCAGCGAAGTGAGAATGGTGAACAATGCGCATATCTATGTGTATGTGAGCGGCGAGATGCCCTTCTACGACGATGGCGGAGTGGACGGCAAGATAAGCAAGAACTTCAGCGGATATATCACTTTCCTGCCCTCTACGGCAGGCAAGAAAGTGCAGATAGATATGCACGACATCAGCCTGTTCTACACCTCGTCGGCAGCAGGTTTCGACCGCCAAGACATCCTCGCGTTCTACAACGGTACGACTGCTACAGCCGATAGCCTGGTCTATACGGTGGAGGCAGCCAAATTAGACAACTACACGCTCAAGAGTACGGCGGATAACGGTGCACTGACTGTTTATCTGCGCAGCAAAGAGGCTCCGGACTACTATCAAGGCACAGGCTTTGAGGCCGTAGTCAGCGAGTTTGCCGCACAGGCGATGACGATGACGGGTTCGACGGTAAGCAAGAAAAACAGCACCGTATCGGGTTGCGCAAGCGATGTACAGGTGATGTCGTTCAGTCTGACTACCGAGAACACCGAACCCGCACTGATGCCGACACTGTTCCGCTTCAACACCGGCAACACTTTTGCCGCAGCCGACAGCGCAACGCTCTACTATACAGGCAGTTCCGCCGATAACACCCCGCAACGCGTAGGCAAAGTGGGTGTGGAGAGCAACCAATTCAGCATTCCTGCCACTGCGCTGTCGCTCAGCGAGGGGGCTAACTATTTCTACCTCACCTACGATGTGGCTTGCAATGTAGCCAACGAGCAACAACTGTCGGCTAACATCGAGCAGGTGGATTTCAGCAACGGAATCACCTATCAGGGCTTCGATAACCCCGAGGGTGCACTGCGCGTCAACAATACTTGGTATTCGTCGTGCGGAGAGAAGACCTTATATATATATGGTGAGTGGGTGTTTACGCACACACCGCAAGACGAGTATTCCACGAGTTACAAAGCCGAAGATTGCAACCAAACGACAGTGTTCGTGCCGACCACCGAAGGCAGAGTGATTGAGATGGACTTCAGCGACTTTGCCGTATCGTTCAACAGTTATTCCAAAGCCACCTTCCGTATCTACGAGGGGCAAGGCACTACGGGTGCATTGCTTTGGGAGGCAGACAAAGACAACTGCGCTATGGGTCCGGGCGTGGTGCGCTCGGGTGCAAGCGACGGGGCTCTGACGGTGGTGTTCAACGCCAATACGGAGTTCCGTACTTATGTAGGCGCCGGCAAGGGTTGGCACGCTGCCGTGCGCGAGTATCAACCTCGCCCGATGACTATCGACAGCACCCGTGTAAACGCGTTGTCTGCCGATGTTTTGGTGCGCGGTCAGAAGAAAGCCGAGTTGCTGTCGCTGAGTATTGCTACTTCGGGCAACCTCACGCCGCTCGGGCTGAAGACCGTATCGCTTACCCTCAATGATTGCGCACAGGCGGTGGATTCGCTCTTCTTGCTCCGCGGCACGGAGGTGCTGGCGCGTGCAGAGGTTAGCGGTACGGCAGTAGTGCTGAATGCGAATACTTCGCTTGCAGAAGGCGAGAACACCTACACACTGGCTGCGGATATTGCTGCGGACGCCACACTTGGCACAACGGTATCGGTGGAGGCGATGAGCCTTGCCATAGGTGAAGCCACAATTACTCCGACAGTGCCGCAGAACGGTCGCACCGTGCGCAATATGTATCTGCTGCAATCGGGTACACAACGCGTGGAGGTGGATGCCACTCCGCTCTCTTTCTACGACAACGGAGGTCCCGAAGGCAAACTGACGCTCGGACTGAAAGGTACGGTTACTTTCGTGCCGACCGTTGCCAATACGGCTATCGAACTGAACTTCAAGCAATGGGCTATTAATGGTGCGGATAATTTCTATGTGTATTACGGCGAGAACACCAAGGACAAAGCCGATGTGAACTTGTCGTACTACACCAAAGACATCGATCAACTGAGGCTCATCTCCACCGATGCTACGGGTGCACTGACTATCACCTACGAGAGCAAAGGTACACTGGCTACCGACGGTTGGGAGATAGAGGGGCGCTGCCACGAGTTGCAGCCCCTGCGCTTAGACTCGATTGTGATGACCGATAAGGCACCGCAGACTATCACGCGCGGCAGCCAAGATGTGGTAATGTTGCAAGCGGCACTGCATGTATCGGGCGACAGAGGAAAGATGCCGGTGGAGAATTTCAGCATCGGTGGTACGCTCGGTGCTTCCGCTAAGGTGTATGCCACGGGTACGCTCAACGCTTTTGCTGCTACCAATCTGCTCACCGCAGCCGACACTATCACCAACCAAGGAACCTACTACTATTGGATTGCATTGGATATCCCCGCTGACACCGAGGAGGGCACCGTCGTTACAGCCAACCTGCAGAGTGTATCGGTGAACAACCTCAGCGTCGAGCCGAAGAATAGTGTAACCGCAAGCATGAACATCATCGGCGGTATGCACGGCACCTATATCATCGGTGCAAGCGATAAGGCACAATACAAGACTATTCAGTCGGCGGTAGATGCCATGAAGAACGGTATCGAGAGTGCCGTTACTTTCCTGATTGAGCCGGGTACCTACACCGAGTATATCGTCATTCCTGAGATTGACGGTACATCGGAGAACAACCGTGTTACTTTCCGTTCGCAGACAGGCAATAGCGAGGATGTGATTGTTCGCTACGACAACTATTCGCCGTCGTCGAGCCCGCTGGGTGATGCCACACAAGGCACTTTCACCTTCAACGGTGCCGACTATGTAACGCTCAGCAACTTGACACTGACCACCAACAACAACAGTTATCATGCCGTAGTATTTGTATGCAACCAAGCCGAGCATATCACGATTGACAGTTGCTACATCTATCGTGCGGAGAACATTGCCTCGACGAATGTACGATTGGTATATGCCAACTCGAAGGATGCCACTACCAACAACAACTACTTCACCCTGAGCCACTCTACGCTCAAGGGCGGATATATCGGTGTGGCAGTGAACGGCAACCGGACCAACAAACAAGTAGGCGCACACATCGTGGGTAACACCTTCGAGAACCAAGGTGCACAAGCCATTCTTATCGGATTGGGCGAGAAGAATGCTGTGGTGGACGGCAACACCGTTACCCGCACACTCGAACCGAACAAGAGTACTTGGTCTATCGACCTAAGTTTGTCGGAGAGTGCACAGATAAGCAACAACTATGTCTATATCCACCTCTCCGCTAAGCCTTGCCACGGTATGTATATCCGCGACATCGTAGGTACAGCCGATGCACCCGAGCATATCTACAATAATGTCATCGACATCACCAACTCGGCTGAGGACGCATCGTATGGTATCTATCTGAACAAGAATACGCAATATGTAGTCCTTGCCCACAACACCGTGCGTGCGTCAGGCAATGTTTATCCGCTGTATATTCAGAAATCGAACACCGAGTTGCAGGTGGTCAACAACTTGCTCTACAACGAGAGTATGCCCGCCGTGTGGATTCCTTCGGCAGGTTATGTCAGCCGCTTCGAGCACAACCTGCTCTATGCCGCGCAAGGTGGTTTCGGCAAGATTGGTGCTACCGAGTACACGGATATTGAGGCATGGCGCACGGCTATCAAGAGCACGAGCGACATCAGCGAGGCTGTGCAGTTTGAGTCGGAAGATGTGTTGCGCCCCGTGCAGAAAGGCAACTTAGTGAGCGGTGAGGTACTCGCTTTCGTAACGACCGACATCTCGGGCAAAGCGCGTGCAGCAGTACCTACCTTGGGTGCTTACGAGTGGATAGACCCCACGAGTACAAGTCTCTCAACCGCTGAGCAAGGTGCACTCTTGGTATTCCCCACTATCACCGCTGATATGCTTCGTATCGTTGGTGCGGAGGGCAAAGAGGTGCGTATTGTGAATATGCAAGGTCAAGTGGTAATGCGCAGTATGCTCAATGGTACCACATTGGATGTGCAAGCCCTGCCGCAAGGTACCTATCTGCTTCAAGCCGAGCAACATATAGTTCGCTTCATCAAGAAATAAGAGAATAAGCCGCCTCGCTTTATCGAATAGCAAAAAGGTCGTGCAACCTTATTGCTCCAAAGATAAAGCCTATAGAAAAATGCCACAGCACTGTCTTTCGGTGCTGTGGCATTTTGTTTGTGTATAGGGAGGGTGTGTAAGATGGCAGTTGTTAGCAAAATAGCCGCCAAACTGACAAAATGTTACTTGCCGATAGTGGTTTAGGTCTCGATTAGGTCTCGACAAGGTTTCGACAAAGACTGCTTATAGTTGGTTTGACAAAAAGACAGCAAAATCATATAAATAGTAGAAATGTGTAAGTGTATACTTTCCTCTACTCTGCTGTTATGATATTCATTGGGATCACAAGTCTTGTTGGTTCAATTTTTTCATGACTCTATCGAACACGACATCCATAGGCGTAAAATGGTACTTTTCTGCAATTTCTTCGTCTGTCATACCCATAAAGTCGATATTGGGTTCGTTGGGGTCTATTAATCCCTCTGCAAGCAGTTGAGCATCTCTTTCACGAAACTTTGCGCGTTCGTCTGAAGATATAAACAGATACTTTTCAAATGTAATCATTGGTCTTTTCATAGTTCTTTTATTAAACAAGAATACAGAGGGGTTGCGCCCTCTGCATTCTCTTTTTTTTAATCTTATGGGTGATAAGCAATAAACTTTTGCGGTGCTTGTCGGATTTTCATTGGTCTGACATCGGCTTTTCAACGGCCTGATATTGGTAGTTGTTTGTTCGGCCGTGGCAAACTATTGCGATGTTCGCTGCCATTTCGCGCCTTATGAGTTATCCGGCTGTGTTCGCTATTTCCGGCATTTTCTCTATGACGGAGATAATCAGATAGATAGGATCTGCATAGCCGCCCATTTGTCGTCTTTGACATCTTTCTTCTCTTTGATAGCCTTGATTAGCGGGACATAGACAATCTCGTCGTTCTGTATGCCGACCATGATGCAGCGTTGCTCTTCGAGCAGGGCTTGTATAGCGGCAATACCCATACGCGACGCCAGGATACGATCATCTGCAGTAGGCGAGCCACCACGCTGCAAGTGTCCAAGGATAGTAACACGGGGGCTATACTCGGGATGTGCTTGTGCGATTAAGTTGGCAACAGCAGTTGCACCTCCTTCGATAGCGTGCTCTTGCACCAAGACGATACTGGAGTTTTTGCTCTTGCGTCGTCCTTGTCCGATAGCCGCTTCTATCTGATCCATGATAGTAGCACGCTCGGGGATAATAGCGGCTTCTGCGCCTGCTGCGATAGCCGCATTGAGTGTTAAGAACCCGGCATCACGCCCCATTACCTCTACAAGGAATACACGCTCGTGCGATGATGCCGTATCGCGCAAGATATCCACGCAGTGCATAATCGTATTGAGCGCCGTATCGTATCCGATAGTAGTATCGGTGCCCCAGAGGTCGTTGTCGATCGTACCCGGGATACCGATGATAGGCACATTGTACTCTTGTGCAAACATACGCGCTCCCGTGAATGTGCCATCTCCACCAATAGCCACCAAGGCATCGATACCCTCTTTGACCAAGTTGTCGTAGGCTTTTTTGCGTCCTTCGGGGGTCTTGAACTCCTCGCAACGCGCTGATTTGATGATTGTTCCACCACGCTGAATGATGTCGCTGACATCTTGTGTGGCGAATTCTTTTATCTCATCATCTATCAAGCCTTTGTAGCCGCGATAGATGGCTTTTACTTTGATTCCGTTGCTGATAGCGGCACGCGTTACCGCGCGTACTGCAGCGTTCATTCCCGGTGCATCACCCCCTGAGGTGAATACGCCTACCGTATTGATTTTATATTCCATAATTTTTTGTGGTTTATTGGTTTCTGTATTTGCAAGCAGACTTTTTCGCCCCTATCAAGCCTTTTCGCTGTGTTCTACCGCGTCTGCCACTTGCTTCATCAACCATAGCGGTGTAGAGGTTGCTCCGCATATTCCCACGCGCTCTACCGAGCGGCAGGCTGACAGGATGTCATCGTTTAAGTCCCCTTTACTACTTACAAAAATCGTGCGAGGATTGCTCTCTTGGCAGTGTTGGAACAGTACTTTTGCGTTGGAAGACTTTTTTCCGCCTACAAAAAGAACCACATCATTCTCTTTGGCGAAGCGGCGTAGTTGCTCCACCCGATTGGCTACATTGCGGCATATTGTATCGTGCCACTCAAAGAGGACGCCCTCTTGCATGTGTGTGCTGATGGTCTCTACCAGCAGATGAAACTCGGTTACTGATTTGGTAGTCTGCGAAAATAGGTATATGGGTCTGCTAAAATCCAGTTTGCTGATGTCGGTCATCCGCTCCACTACGATAGCAGTGTTGTTGGTTTGCCCTTGCAGGCCAATCACTTCTGCGTGTCCGGGTTTGCCAAATATAACGATTTGTGAGTGCCCGCTCTCTTCTGTGTTGCGCAGACGAATATAGGTCTCTCGGATGCGTTTCTGCAAGTGTAATACGACAGGGCAACTGGCATCGATGATCTCTATGCCGTTTTGCTGTGCGATATGATAGGTACTCGGCGGTTCTCCGTGCGCACGCAGCAGGACACGCACATTATGTAGCGTGCGCAGGTCGTCGTAGTCGATGGTCTCTAAGCCCAATCGTGCCAGTCGCTCGACCTCTTGCCCATTATGCACAATATCGCCGAGGCAATAGAGCGGACCGCGTTGCAGTTCCTCTTCGGCTTTTTGTATGGCACTTGTTACGCCAAAGCAAAAGCCACTACCGCTGTCGATGGTTACCTGCATGAGTCAATCAAGAATGAAGAATGGTATGCCGTATTATCTTTGAGCATTGTATTTTATCTATCATTACTCCCTTTTGGGGTTCCTTTATGCTTGTTCTTTTCCTGCGTATTGGTTGAAGAGAGCAATGATCACTTGCATCTGTTGCTCGCGGGTCATTTGGCTGTTATCCACGACAACAGCGTCTTCGGCTTGTCGTAATGGGCTTTCGGCACGGTGGGTGTCGCGATAATCACGACTATTGACATCTGCCAGTACCTCTGCAAAGTCGGGTGTGTCGCCTTTGGCTTTCAGTTCGTCGAAGCGTCTCTGCGCCCGCACTTCGGGAGAGGCTGTAAGAAAGAGTTTGAGTTCGGCATTTGGGAATACGATGGTACCTATATCGCGTCCGTCCATTACGATGCCTTTTTGCTTGCCCATGTCTTGCTGTTGCGCTACCAAGAATTGGCGCACTTCGCGTATTTGCGATACCTGCGAAGCCTTGTTGCCTACTTCGAGTGTGCGTATCTTCGCTTCGACATCCGTGCCATTGAGCATAGTATGTTGCGAGCCGTCAGGCTGCAACTCAAAGCGGATATTGACCTGATCCAATAGAGATATAATCTGCCGATTCTCGGAGGCTCCCTGCTGCATCATATAGAGTGCGACCGCACGATACATAGCCCCTGTATCTACATACATATAGCCGGCGTACTTAGCCAAGGCTTTGGCTATAGTAGATTTGCCACAAGACGAATATCCGTCGATGGCCACTATTATCTTGTTCATTTGAGTAAACTATTGATGTCTAAACTGAGTCCCACTTGGTAGGAGAAATTGTTTTTGGTCTGCTGCGACATAGCAAATCCTAATCGGAACTTGTATATCCTGACGCCTCCACCAAATGCAAAACCGGCCAACGAGCGTTGGTCGATTAGGTTCATCTCGGCACGGCGGCGGTGGTTGTAACTGATAGTGAGATAGAACCGCTCGCTCTTAGGTACTATATCGATGGCAAAGATTGTATGCCGAAAGAGCATATCGTACCATTGCACGGGCTTAGACTCGTCGGTCAGCGATGAGACATCCGCCCTGTTGGTTACCTCGTATCCGAGGTTCCATTGCTGCATATTGTGGATAGTCATGGAGAAGCGCAGCGGTGCGTGGGCAACACGATAACTGAGCCCTAATTGAAGGTTGATAGGCAACATCTCATGGTTGCTACCGCCCTCATCGCTGTAGAAACCCTTGATTTGCCAGCCAATGTTCTGCAACGACAGACCTAACTGAAAAGTAGAGTCGCGCGTTTGGAAGTGCGCTCCTACATCTGCACCCAGTGCGAAGGAATGGTATGCTTCGTATATCGAGTACACCGGCTTGAGCGTAACACCGACCGAGAAGCACTCACCCAACTGGCGTGCATAGATAGCATCTATCAGTATGTCCTTTGCCGTAAAACTGCCGCCCGTAAGGTTGCCATCGCCATCCGCATAAGGCATCCGACCATAGTCTAAATAGTGTATTCCCACGGCGAAATAGTTGGGCTTGTCGGGTTGTCCCGTTCCGGTATAGGGCTTTTCTATCTTCGAGCGACCGAAGTTGTGCCCATAGAGTACACTTCCGAACATCGTGCCGGGCAGGTAGTAGGAGTAGTTGAGTTGCAGCACATTGTCGGTCATAGCACCGAGCAGTGCGGGATTATTCATCGCCATAGAGATGTCGCCGTCGCGCACACTGACATTGCTTCCTCCGAGAGCATTCAGTCGCGATGAAACGGGTAGATCCAAGAATGTAAATACGCTACTTCCGCTACCCACATACTGCGCCTGTATGCACGCCGCACACAGCAACAATGCCGCTGTCAAGATACTTCTATGTATTGTTCTGATGCTCAATGTATTGTAGTTGCTATCGGTTAATTGCGCTTTATTTAGGGCTTTGATAGCCGTATCTGCGCTGAATGTTGCGTCGCTATGCTTTTTCAATCGCACTGCTACACGATTTCTCCCCATTTTACTTCAAGCCGCAAAGTTACTGCTTTTTTTTGAAATATACAAATTCTCTTTTGGGACACTTGCCGGGTTTAATGCATAATGGATTGCATTTTGCCAACCGAAACTAACAAAATGCAGAATAAGGGAGCAAAATTTCCATATTTGATAAAAAAGGCGTAATTTTGCAGTCCGAAAAGAGAATGGCATTGTTTTTGTCCGCTCTTAGACGCAATCAGTAATTACAAACACTTTAATTTTATACGATTATGACAAAAGTAGGAATTAACGGTTTTGGCCGTATCGGGCGCTTTGTATTCCGTGCCGCTCAAACTCGTAACGACATTGAGATCGTTGGTATCAACGACCTTTGCCCTGTTGATTATTTGGCTTATATGCTCAAGTATGACACCATGCACGGTGCATTCGAGGGTACTATCGAGGCTGATGTAGAGAATAGCAAACTTATCGTAAACGGTAAGGCTATCCGTGTAACCGCATGCAAAGATCCTAACGAGTTGGCTTGGAACGAAGTAGGTGCAGAGTATGTAGTAGAGTCGACCGGTCTTTTCTTGACCAAAGAGAAAGCACAGGCTCACATCAACGCAGGTGCTAAATATGTAGTAATGTCTGCCCCTTCTAAGGACGACACTCCTATGTTTGTATGCGGTGTAAACGAGAACACCTATGTAAAGGGTACTCAATTCGTTTCTAACGCATCTTGCACCACCAACTGCTTGGCTCCTATCGCAAAGGTGTTGAACGACAAATTCGGTATCGTAAACGGTTTGATGACTACCGTTCACTCTACCACCGCAACTCAGAAGACCGTTGACGGTCCGTCGCTCAAAGACTGGCGTGGTGGTCGTGCAGCAAGCGGCAACATCATTCCTTCTTCTACCGGTGCTGCAAAGGCAGTAGGTAAAGTAATTCCTTCGTTGAACGGCAAATTGACTGGTATCTCTATGCGTGTCCCGACTTTGGATGTCAGCGTAGTTGACTTGACTGTTAACTTGGCAAAACCTGCAACGAAAGAGGCTATCTGCGCAGCAATGAAAGAGGCTAGCGAAGGCGAACTGAAAGGTGTACTCGGCTACACAGAGGATGCAGTAGTATCGAGCGATTTCCTCGGCTGCAAATTGACCTCTATCTTCGATGCTAATGCCGGTGTTTACCTCACAGATACTTTCGTAAAAGTTATCTCTTGGTACGACAACGAGATCGGTTACTCGAACAAAGTGCTCGACCTCATCGCACACATGGCTAAAGTAAACGGCTAATCTTTTCTTTTCATAATAATAAAGTGGGAGGCTGTCTAACAAGTATGTTGGGCAGTCTCTTTGTTTAGTTGGAGAGTTTCAA
>OGRD01000200.1_pt1 | contig 38463 bp, 35 predicted proteins | sample 1553441 | NCBI WGS metagenome assembly OGRD01 (sample SAMEA2580106, study PRJEB22360) | human gut metagenome | biome: human gut; feature: human-associated habitat; material: faeces | place: Denmark | collected 2008/2010
AACCGTTTTTAGGAATGTTAGCCAGAATACAACCGAATGCGATCGGGGACAGCAGCAAAGGTTCGAAACCTTTACCAATAGCCATATAAAGCAGAACCAGACCAACGCAGATCATGATTACGTGACCGCTGGTCAAAGCGGAGAAACCGGAATCTGCCCATACGGAAGACAAAGCAACGATAAATGCTTCCATTTAATATCCTCCCAATTTTCAATTTGTGGAAGGGGCTCTGCGAAAAGCCCCTTCCAAAGATCAAGGGTATTTAAGACTTACTGATATTGCGAACTATCGAGTAAGAATTAGAGAACGATCATAACGTCGCCGGTAGCAACAGTTTGACCTGCGGAAACGCGAACGTCGGAAACAGTGCCATCAGCCGGAGCCATGATTTCGTTTTGCATTTTCATAGCTTCCAGAATCAGCAGAACGTCGCCGGATTTAACAGCGTCGCCAGCTTTTACGTTAATGGACAGAACTTTGCCCGGCATAGGAGCGGAAACGGTGGTTGCACCAGCAGCAACCGGAGCAGCAGCTTTCGGAGCCGGAGCCGGAGCAGCTTTCGGAGCAGCTTTCGGAGCGGAAGCAACAACGCCTGCTTCTTCAACTTCAACTTCGTATGCGGTACCATTTACGGTGATAGTATACTTTTTCATGGATATAATCCTCCTTAAAATCTCGTTTTTTAATTAAAATTGCAAACTATATGCATTAGAAGCATTCTTTACGAACGCTAATAGCTTCAACACGACTGCTTACAGTCCATGCAGATTTAGCATCAATACGACGTACGCAAGCGATTTGGTCTGCGCTAACGCCGCAAGCTGCTACTGCTGCAGCGATAACAGCGATAATTTCGCTATCATCTTGAGCTGCTGCAACCGGAGCTGCAGCGGGAGCTGCTGCCGGTGTAGGAGCTACTGCCGGTTTAGCAACTTTTTTTTTAGTCGGATCGATAACTTGGAGTAAGTTCATCAATACGCCCAGAGCGATCAGTACGCCGAATACGATGGTCATATTGATTAAAGCAATCAACCAAGGATTAGTAGTAACAGGACCCATTTATTTCACCTCATCTTATCTTAAAATAGGTTGTTTAAGCACTAAGCAACTGCTTGTGAATTACAAAGGAATGTTGCCGTGGCGTTTTGCCGGACGGGTTTCGCGTTTGCTTTCCAGCATTTGCAGAGCGTTGATGATGGTGGGACGAGTATTTTTCGGTTCGATAACCATGTCAACCATGCCGCGCATTGCTGCTTGGTACGGAGTAGCAAAGTTGTCGATGTACTCTTTAGTCTTAGCTTCAACATCAGGATCTTTACGGAAGATGATGTTAGCAGCACCAGCAGGACCCATAACTGCGATTTCAGCGGTCGGCCATGCGATAACTTGGTCAGCGCCCAGGTCTTGAGAGCACATTGCCAGGTAGGAACCGCCGTAAGCTTTACGGGTAACCAGAGTGATTTTAGGAACAGTTGCTTCAGAGTAAGCATACAGCATCTTAGCGCCGTGACGGATAATGCCGCCGTATTCTTGGTTGCAGCCAGGCAGGAAGCCAGGAACGTCAACCAGGTTCAGCAGAGGAATGCCGAAAGCGTCGCAGAAGCGGATGAAACGAGCGGATTTATCGGAAGCGTTGATATCCAGGCAGCCAGCCATAACTTTCGGTTGGTTAGCAATGATACCTACGGTTTGACCATCCATACGAGCGAAGCAAGTGATGATGTTGGTTGCCCAGTATTTTTGGTTTTCATAGAATTCGCCGTTATCTACGATAGATTTGATTACATCATACATATCGTAAGCTTGGTTGGAGTTGTCCGGCAGCAGAGTGTTCAGGCTGTCGTCGGTACGCATCGGGTCATCACCAGTCTCTACGATCGGAGCACCTTCAACGTTGTTGGAAGGCAGGAAGGAGAGCAGGTAACGGATTTGTTGCAGGCAGTCTTCGTCGTTTTCAGCAGCGAAGTGAGCAACACCAGAAGTGCTGTTGTGGGTCATAGCGCCACCCAGTTGTTCTTGGGTTACATCTTCACCGGTAACGGATTTAACTACTGCAGGGCCGGTAATGAACATTTTGGAAGTGTTCTTTACCATGTAGATGAAGTCAGTCAGTGCCGGGCTGTATACAGCGCCGCCAGCGGAAGGACCCATAATTGCAGAAATCTGAGGAACTACGCCGGAAGCAATGGTGTTCTCGAAGAAGATTTTACCATAGCCAGCCAGAGCGTCGATAGCTTCTTGGATACGAGCACCGCCGGAATCGTTCAGGCCAACCAGCGGAGCACCCATTTTCAGTGCCAGGCGTTGTACTTTAACGATTTTAGCAGCATGCATTTCGCCGAGGGAGCCACCTTCAACGGTGAAGTCCTGTGCGAATACATAAACCAGACGGCCATCGATGGTGCCGTAACCGGTGGTTACGCCTTCACCAGGCAGTTCTTTCTTTTCTTGACCGAAGTTGTAGCAACGATGACGTACAAAACGGTCGAGTTCTACGAAGGAACCTTCGTCGAGGAGAGCAGCGATTCTTTCACGAGCAGTCATTTTGCCGGATTCATGTTGTTTAGCAACACGTTTTTCGCCACCAGCAGCCAGAATTACTTCGGCTTTTTTGAGCATTTTCTCAATTTTTTCTTGAGTAGACAAATCTTACACCTCCATCATTATTGGGAGAACAAATTTATACACAGATGCTGAAGATATATCACTTGTATATCTTCAGCATTATGTAGCTTAAATTATGGGACCTTAAATCGCCCTGAATCTACGCAGCTAATAAATTAGTCTTTGTAGGTTGCAGCCGGTTGGCACAGCTCGAGCAGCAGGCCAGCGGATTTCGGATGAATGAAAGCAATTTTCATTTGGCCAGCACCGTTACGAGGAGCTTTGTCGATCATGCGAACGCCAGCTTCGGTCAGGTCAGCGATAGCTGCTTTGATGTCGTCAACGCGCAGAGCCATATGTTGGATGCCAGGGCCGTTTTTAGCAATGTATTTGCCGATAGGACCATCGTTGTTTTCAGTGATATCAACAAGGAGCTCAATCAGGGTCTCGCCGCAGGGAACAAATACGGTAGCAACACCTTGTTCTTTAACTTCTTCAGTACCGGTAGCTTTCAGGCCCAGTACCTCAGTGTAAATTTTTGCAGCTTCTTCCAAGGTACCAGCGCAAGCGATACCTACATGGTCAACACAAATAGTTTTGAATGCCATAATAAATTCCTCCTAAAATTGTTTTTTTTGGCGGTTTATTTTAAAACCTTGCCAACAATATCATCAACGACAGAGTACGGCTCAATCTCGCGGGACTGCATTTTAACAACCAGGTTGTCAAATTCATCCGTTTGAATGACGTTCTTGTCGATGTAGCGATTTACATGGTCATTAAGCATAGCGGTAACCTCGTTTTTAATACGAGCTTTACGGATATCGTTTAATTTACCACTCTCAATCAAATATGCCTTGTGTGCCTCAATAGAGTCCACAACAGCCTCTATACCTTCACCCTTGCTGGCAATGGTCCTGTTAATCGGAGGACGCCAGCCAACATGTTCGGGATTTAATTCGAGCATCATCTCAATCTCAATGTTGAGCTTGTCTGTACCTTCACGATCAGCTTTGTTAATCGTGAACAGGTCACCGATTTCAAGTATACCTGCTTTAATAGCTTGGATATCGTCGCCCATGCCAGGAATTACTACTACCATAGTAGTATCTGCGGTCTTAACAATATCAACCTCAGATTGTCCTACGCCTACGGTTTCAACGATAATAACATCCATGCCGAAAGCATCCATTAATTTAACAGCGTCGCCTGCTTTCTGGGACAGGCCGCCAAGACTGCCGCGTGTTGCCATAGAGCGTACGAAGATACCTTCGTCTGCGGTCAGATCCATCATTCTGATACGGTCGCCTAAGATTGCGCCGCCAGAATACGGGCTAGTGGGGTCAATTGCTACGATACCTACGGTCTTGCCGCGTTTACGGTATTCTTTAGCCAATTTATCAGTCAGAGTACTTTTACCTGCGCCCGGAGGGCCAGTGATACCAATTACATAAGCATTACCAGTATGAGGATAAATCTCTGTCATAATTTTGACAGCATCATCGTATTCATTTTCAACAGCAGTGATTGCTTTAGATAATGCAAGACGAGAATGATTTAATAATTTATCTACTATTTCCATAATTCACACCGCCTTGTTTTTGGATAGTGAATATTTTATAAGGCAAGCCGGGACAAACCCGGCTTGCTTTAAGGGATAAAATTATTTAACGTTAGCGTTGATGAAATCAACAATTTTGCTGGTCGGGGTGCCCGGAGTGAATACTTCAGCAATGCCAGCAGCTTTCAGGCCAGGGATGTCAGCGTCAGGAATAACGCCGCCGCCGATAACCAGAACGTCGTTCAGGCCTTTTTCTTTCAGCAGTTCAACTACTTTCGGGAAAAGGGTGTTGTGAGCGCCGGACAGCAGGGACAGTGCAACAACGTTTACGTCGTCTTGCAGAGCAGCTTCAGCGATTTGTTCCGGAGTCAGACGGATACCGGTGTAGATAACTTCAAAACCAGCGTCGCGCAGAGCACGAGCTACAACTTTAGCACCGCGGTCATGGCCATCCAGACCCGGTTTAGCAACTAAAACTTTAACGTTAGCCATTATAGTTTACCTCCGTATATTGGTTGTGTTTACAAATTAGAGAGTGGTATGAGGTTGGTATTCACCGAATACTTTTCTCATAACGCCGCAGATTTCGCCTTCGGTTGCGTATGCACGAACTGCATCCAGAATCAGAGGCATCAGGTTTACATTTTCATCTGCGCATCCAGCTTCCAGAGCTTTCAGAGCAGCTTCTACAGCAGCGTTGTCACGGCGAGCTTTCAGAGCAGCAATCTTTTCAGCTTGCAGCTTGCCTACAGAACCGTCTACGCGCAGCAGGTTTTTCGGAGCTTCTTCTTCTTGAGTGAATTTGTTAACGCCAACGATGATACGGTCGCCTTTTTCGATTTCCATCTGCCATTTGTAAGCAGAGTCTTGGATTTCTTTTTGGATGTAGCCTTTAGCGATAGCTTCAGGAGCGCCACCGATTTCGTCAATTTTCTTAATGTATTCCCAAGCTTCAGCTTCGATCTTGTCGGTCAGAGCTTCTACATAGTAGGAGCCGCCCAACGGATCAACGGTGTCAGCCAGGCCGGATTCGTAAGCAACGATTTGTTGGGTACGCAGAGCGATGGTTACAGACTCAGTGGTCGGCAGTGCCAAAGCTTCGTCTTTGGAGTTGGTGTGCAGGGATTGAGTACCACCCATTACAGCAGCAGCAGTTTGCAGAGCAACACGAACGATGTTGTTGTTCGGTTGTTGAGCGGTCAGCATGGAGCCAGCGGTTTGGGTATGTACACGCAGCATCATGGATTTCGGTTTTTTAGCACCGAAACGCTCTTTCATAACTTTGGCCCATACACGACGGGAAGCACGGAATTTAGCAACTTCTTCGAGTACGTTGTTATGAGCATTCCAGAAGAAGGACAGACGACCTGCAAATGCGTCAACGTCCAGACCAGCTTTGATAGCAGCTTCTACATAAGCGATACCATCAGCAATGGTGAATGCGATTTCCTGAGAAGCGGTGGAACCAGCTTCACGGATATGGTAACCGGAGATGGAAATGGTGTTCCACAGCGGTACGTTCTTGGAGCAATATTCAAAAATGTTGGTGATCAAACGCATGGACGGTTTCGGCGGGAAAATGTAAGTGCCGCGAGCAGCATACTCTTTCAGAATATCGTTCTGAATGGTACCACGCAGTTTGTCAGCGGAAACGCCTTGTTTCTCAGCTACTGCAATGTACATAGCCAACAGTACGGAAGCAGGAGCGTTGATGGTCATAGAAGTGGATACTTTATCCAGGGAAATTTGGTCGAACAGGATTTCCATGTCAGCCAGGGAGTCGATAGCTACGCCTACTTTACCAACTTCGCCTTCAGCCATCGGATCGGTGGAATCATAACCGATCTGGGTCGGCAGGTCGAATGCGCAGGACAGGCCGGAACCACCGTTAGCCAGCAGGTAACGATAACGTTTGTTGGATTCTTCAGCGGTGGAGAAACCAGCATACATACGCATGGTCCAGAAACGGCCACGATACATGGTCGGTTGAACACCACGGGTGTAAGGATATTCACCGGGGAAGCCCAGTTTAGTCATGTAGTCAAAGTTTTCACCAAGATCTACCGGGGTGTACAGTCTGTTAGGAACCAGGTTTGCGCGTTCAGGTTTTTTTACCAGTTTAGCTTCAACTTCAGCATGATATTTCTCTAAACCGGCTTTAATTTCTTCAAATGCCATTCTCAAATCCTCCTTAAAATATTTGTGTTTCATATTTCGGATTGGACGGTTCCGAAATGATGGTGAGAGTGTTCCGTCTATGACGGCTATATATGGCAAAGTCTAGGGTGAGACTTCGTCAACTAAGTTTATTTGACAAAGCCTTGGGTAAAGCTTTGTCTATGTATACCTGCCGGCGGGAATCTCACCCACCGGCAAGCACATTACATAGTTTAACCTATTTTGCAAAACTTAACAAGGGGTTTCGCAAAGTTTTTTTAAAATTATTTACCTTCAACCATGCCTTCCATGGAACCGGTTTCAGCAAACAGTTTGTAGCAATCGAATGCTTCTGACAGGATGTGCGGGGTTTGGCTGTTGCCGCAAGCTTCGCAAGCGCGTTTGAAGTAATCATACAGCCAAGGTTGATATTTCGGGTTAGCGATCTGATCGATGATGATCGGAGCTTTCTCTTTTGGGCTCAGGCCACGCAGGTCAGCAACGCCACGTTCGGAAACGATAACGTCAACGTCCAGAGTAGCATGATCGATATGGCTGCAGAACGGAACTACGGAAGAAATCTTGCCGCCTTTTGCCAGGGAGTTGGTGAAGAATACGGTCAGGTAGCCGTTACGAGCGAAGTCGCCGGAACCGCCAACGCCGTTCATCAGCTTGGTGCCGCAAACATGAGTGGAGTTTACGTTACCATAGATATCAACTTCAATAGCGGTGTTCATTGCGATTACGCCGATACGACGAGCAACTTCAGGACTGTTGGAGATTTCTTGCGGACGGAGCAGCAAGTATTTTTTGTAGTGTTCTACGTTCTCGTAGAATTTCTTTTGGCACTCAGGAGACGGAGTCAGAGCGGTACCGGAAGCAACGCGGAGTTTACCAGCGTCGATCAGGTCGAACATACCATCTTGAATAACCTCAGTGTAAACGGTCAGGTCTTCGAAATCGGAGTTAACCAGACCATTGATAACTGCGTTAGCAACGGAGCCTACGCCGGATTGCAGCGGCAGCAGGTTTTTCGGCAGACGGCCTTCTTTAACTTCATTTTTCAGGAAGTTAACGAGGTTAGCGCCCATATGTTTAGCGTCTTCGTCAATTTCGCCCAGCGGACGAACTTTATCAGTAATGTCACAAGGTACAACTGCAACGATTTTATCTACTTCGCAAGGAATGTAGGTGGTACCGATGCGGTCTTCCGGTTTTTCAATAGGAATAGCTTTGCGGTACGGAGGATCCAGAGGAACATAGGAGTCATGCATGCCTTCCAGACCTACCGGTTGAGTGGTGTTAACTTCAACGATAACCTTTTTAGCGCCAGCTACATAAGAGGAGCTGTTGCCCATGGAAGTGGTCGGGATCAAGCCTACTTTGCCATCGCCGAGGTCGTTGATTTTGCAAACTTCAACGATTGCAACATCCGGACCGGTCGGACGGCCAGCCATGAAGCCATAGCGAACCATTTGAGCCATGTGGGACAGATGAATATCAGCGTATTTTACTTTACCAGCGTTGATAGCTTTACGCATGGTGCCGTTGGTCTGGTAAGGCAGACGACGGTCAATAATGCCAGCTTCAACCATTGCTTGGTCGATTTCAGGACCAACAGATGCGCCAGTCCAAACGTTAACTTTGAAAGGAGTTTTTTTGCCCTTTTCAGCAAGAGCCAGAGGAACAGCTTTCGGATAGCCAGACGGTGTAAAACCGCTGACACCTAAATTGTCACCATCTTTTACGAATTCTGCAGCAGCTTCAGCGCTCATCACTTTGTCAGCTACTACGTCACAAATGCGATCTTTAATATCGATCATGTTTACCTTCCTCCTTTTAATTAGGACATTGAGTTTTTATAAGGGTGTTACCCCTTTGCATATAACTTATCAGCAATACCTTGCGGCATTACGAATAAGATATTACCGTATATCAAGCTCTTCACAAATATTTCATACTTGACTATATAGTCATTTCGACATATAAGAGAAAACTCCTGCTTGTACTATAAATATTTTTTCAAAGGCTTCTTTACTATCTGCTACAATTATAACACATTTTCAGAAAAACTTCACTTTTTTCTGTCAAATTTTTCCTGTGTTTTACATAGCAGGCAAATTGCACTCAACGATATATATAATACCAATAAAATTGTAACACTGCAAGCTTTTTCTTTACAAATTTACAAAATACCCCCTTCTTTTCAAGGAAAAAAAGGGGGTGTTGTATTATCCAGATAGAACAATTAACGGTTTTGCGCGTGGTAGTGTGTGTGTAATAGACTATGTGCCCTCTCGGAAAGAGGTTTACCTAACCAAGTATCATAAAGTGTTTTTATTTCCGGGTTTTCGTGCGATTTTCGTAATTCGCTTGTACGGTCGCAATTAAAAATAGCTTCACGGCGTTTTTGCCTGATAGAAGCATCTACCGGAACCGGCTGACCGCCGCCGCCGATGCAGCCGCCCGGGCAGGCCATAACCTCAATAAACTGATAATCCGCTGTACCTGCTTTAATGCGTTCCAACATCATTTTAGCAGATTTAAGCGTATGTACTACGGCAACCTTCACGGATACACCTGCTACATCAATAACAGCTTCACGTGTCTGCTCCATGCCGCGCACCTCATTATATTCAAGCTTCGGCAGTTCCTTGCCGGCAACAACTTCGGCCACAGTACGCAGAGACGCTTCCATTACGCCGCCGGTTGTGCCGAAGATAACTGCGGCACCGGTGCCGGTTCCCAGAGGTGAATCAAATTCTGCTTCTTCCAGCGCATTAAAGTCAATGCCCGCCTCGCGGATCATACGTCCCAGCTCACGTGTAGTGATAACTACATCTACGTCGCGATAACCGCTGGCGCACATTTCCTCGCGTGCAGCCTCAGCCTTTTTCGCAGTACAGGGCATTACGGATACACTGACGATTTTAGCCGGGTCAATGCCTGCACGTTCCGCAAAGTAGGTTTTGGCAACAGCGCCGAACATCTGCTGCGGAGATTTGGCAGTAGACAGATGCGGCAGCAGCTCAGGATATTTCAGCTCAATCATATTTACCCAGCCGGGGCTGCAAGAGGTAATCATCGGCAACACGCCACCGTTCTGCAAGCGCTGCAGGAACTCGTGCCCTTCCTCCATAATAGTAAGGTCGGCAGAGAAGTTTGTATCAAAAACCTTGTCAAAGCCTAAATGACGCAATGCCGCCACCATTTTGCCGGTAACAACCTGACCTGCCGGAATGCCCAGCTCTTCGCCCAGGGCTACGCGCACTGACGGAGCAGTTTGTACTACAACAACCTTCTCAGGATTATTGATTGCATCCCAAACCTTGTCTGTATCATCCTTTTCCACGATAGCGCCTGTCGGGCAGACATCGGCACACTGGCCGCAGTAGGTGCAGGCACTGTTGAGCAAATCATGCTCAAAGGCTGTAGATACCATGGTGTTGAAGCCACGGCCGGCAAAGCTGTAAACGCTCATACCCTGCACATCACGGCAGACACGGATACAACGGCCGCAGAGAATGCATTTTTCCTGATCGCGTACCAGTGACGGATTGCTGTTATCAATAGTACGCGCTCTTGTTTCGCCACCCTCGAAGCGCAGCTTACGCACGCCCAAATCAGCGGCAATTTTCTGCAGCTCGCAGTCACCGTTCTTCTGACAGCACAGGCAATCCTTCGGATGATTGGTCAAAAGCAGCTCCAGCACTGTTTTGCGTGCTTCGCGTACCTTGGAGGTATTAGTTTTTACTACCATACCCTCGCTTACGGGATATACGCAGGAAGCAACCAGAGTGCGTGCACCGCTGGCTTCTACCATGCACAGGCGGCAGGCACCCTCCGGACGCAGGTCCGGATGATAGCACAGCGTAGGAATATAAATACCCGCGCTGCGTGCAGCCTCCAGGACACTGGAGCCTGCGGGGGCCTGAATCTGTTTTCCATCAATTGTCAAATTAACCATCTGCATCATCAGTCCCCTCCTTATGCCTTGCTGATAGCCTTAAACGGGCACGCCGTCATGCAGGCACCGCATTTAATGCATTTGTTCTGGTCAATAACATGTTTTGTTTTCGGCGAACCGCTGATAGCCTGTACCGGGCACTGACGTGCGCACAGCCCGCAGCCGCGGCAGACATCGCTGATTTCGTAATGCAGCATCTTTTCGCAGACGCCTGCAGGACAGCGCTTCTCTTTGATATGCGCTTCGTATTCATCTCTGAAATATTTCAGGGTGCTCAAAACAGGGTTGGGAGCGGTTTGTCCCAAGCCGCAAAGAGCTGTTTCCTTGATATTCTTGGCAAGGTTTTCCAGCAGCTCGATATCGCCCTCGCGTCCCTGGCCCTCCGTAATACGGGTAAGGATTTCCAGCATACGCTTCGTGCCTTCGCGGCAGGGAGTACATTTGCCGCAGGATTCCGACTGCGTAAAGTTCAGGAAGAACTTGGCAACGTCAACCATGCAGGTATCCTCATCCATAACAACCAGACCGCCGCTGCCCATCATAGCACCGGCAGCAATCAGGGAATCATAATCAACAGGCAAATCCAGCATGCTTTCAGGCAGACAGCCGCCGGACGGGCCACCGATCTGTACAGCCTTAAACTTTTTACCGTTGGTAATACCGCCGCCGATATCATAGATAATTTCGCGCATGGTAATACCCATAGGCACCTCTGCCAGACCGGTATTATTGATTTTGCCGGTCAAAGCGAAAACCTTGGTGCCCTTTGATTTTTCGGTACCAAGCTGGCAGTACCAGTCTGCACCGTTAACGATAATCTGTGCAACATTGGCAAAGGTTTCTACGTTGTTGATATTCGTCGGCTTGCCCCACAGGCCGCTGACCGCAGGGAAAGGCGGACGCGGACGCGGCATGCCGCGCTTGCCTTCGATAGAAGCCATCAGTGCAGTTTCTTCGCCGCAGACGAAGGCACCTGCACCCTCTTTAATATGAATAGTAAAGCTGAAATCGCTTTCAAAAATATGCTCGCCTAGCAGGCCCATTTCTTCAGCCTGAGCAATTGCGGTACGCAAGCGTTTGATAGCAAGCGGATATTCCGCACGTACATAGATATAGCCTTCATCCGCACCCATAGCATAACCACAGATAGCCATGCCTTCCAATACACGGTGCGGGTCGCCCTCCAATACGCTGCGGTCCATAAATGCGCCCGGATCGCCCTCGTCCGCATTACAGATAACATACTTTTTATCGCTCTCGGAGTTTTTGGCAAACTGCCATTTCATACCGGTCGGGAAGCCGCCGCCGCCACGACCGCGCAGGCCGGATTTTTTAACCTCGTCCACAACCTCCTGCGGAGTCATCTGCGTAACAGCCTTAGCCAATGCCTCATAACCGCCTACGGCGATATATTCTTCAATAGCTTCCGGATTGATAGCGCCGCAATTAGCCAATACCAGGCGATGCTGCTTTTTGTAGAAGCCGATTTCCGAATAACGTGGAACCTGCTCCTGATTTATGGGTTCACGATAAAGCAGACGCTGTACGATGCGTCCTTTATATAAATGTTCTTCAACAATGGTTTTAACGTCCTCCGGCTTTACACTGCAATAGAAGGTACCTTCCGGATAAACGATAACCAGCGGTCCGTGCTCGCAGAAGCCATGGCAGCCTGTTTCAACAACCATAACCTCATCCTGCAGGCCGAACTTTTGCAGCTCTCTGGCAAAAGTCAGCTGAATTTCCTTCGAGCCGTTAGCCTTACAGCCCGTACCGCCACACACTAAAACGTGAGCTCTTATATGCTGCATAATATTTTCCTCCACCTGTTTTGTTTACAAGCCATGATACATCAGCTTCTCCAACTGTTGTGTACCCTGCCTGCGGCTTATTCCTGATCCAGCCTGCCTACGACAAGTTCTTCCACAATATGACCGTTTACCACATGCTCTGCGATAATTTTGGGAACATCCTCCGGGGTTACCTTGCCATAGGTAATGCGTGCTTCACCCGGACGCACTACATCCACGAGCACCTCTTTTTCGCACATGCCGATACAGCCTGTCTGCTGCACCTGCACATCAAATAAATGACGCTTGTTCAGCTCCTGCAGGATAGCGCTCATAACCTCGCGCGCACCGGCAGCAATACCGCAGGTACCCATGCCTACAATAATTTTAGTTCCGGAACTCTGACGCAGCTTGATATCTGCTTTCAGCTTATCTCTCAAAGCGTGTAAATCCGCTAAGCTTTTCATTCGTTTATACCTCCTTACCCTGCACCTGTGCCAGCTGTTCCTTTAAATAAGCACCCAGCCAGGCATATATTTCAGGATTGGCAAAGTCACACGCTTCGCCTAATATTTCTCTGACCTCCTGCGTTCTGAACACCAGCGAGCCGTTGGCACCGTTATAGGCAAATTCCAGCTCCAGCTGCGGCGCCCCTGCCAACAGCACCTGCACGCTGCTCACAATATCTCCCAGCGGTGGCCGGTCAATATTATCTGCCACAAAATATGCAGTCAGCTCGGTTCCCTTTCCGGGCGCAGACTGCAGCTCCAAATGTCCGCCGCATTGCTGCGTAACCATATCGATAAAGGGAATCCCCATGCCTACCTTTCTGGTAGTACGGCTGGTAACAAAGGGGTCGCGCACCCGCTGCAGCATCTCGCTGTCCATACCCTTGCCGTCATCGCGAACGCTGAAAACAAAGTACCCCTGTTCATTTTCGCTGACAGTCAGCCAGATGTGACGGGCACCGGCAGCCACAGAATTTTGGGCTATATCCAAGATGTGTAATGCCAGCTCCCGCATTTTATTTATACCTTGCCAAAATGCCTGCCAGCTTATCGGTAGTCAGGCGTCCATGCGTATCATCGTTAATCTGCATAACCGGCGCCAACCCGCAGGCACCGATGCAGGCTACAGTTTCCAGAGTAAAGCGCAGGTCATCGGTCGTATGTCCGGCCTTAATACCCAGCTGCTTTTCCAAAGCCTGCAGAATTGTTTTGCCGCCACGCACATGGCAGGCAGTACCTTGGCAGACGCGAATAACATTGCGTCCGCGCGGATTAAGATGGAACAATGAATAAAAGGTTACTACGCCGTAAATTTCGGAAATCGGCGTACCTGTTTTATCGGCAATATACTCCAGTACATCCTTAGGCAAATAGTTGTACAGGTTCTGCACTTCCTGCAGAATAGGAATCAACGGTCCCTTAACATCTGCGTACTTTTCCAGAATGGCATCTATGCGCTGCTTTTCCGGATTATCGCCGCCGCAGCAGCTGCATTTACGCTCAAGACGGTTTTCACTATTGTTCATACTACCCCTCCTCTAAAGGATTTTTTGTAAACTTACTCACTCAGTATACCATTTAACAGATAATTGTACAATACTATTTGCGTAAATTTTGTCATATAGCATACTCTATTTATATTATTCTTTGCAAAAGTCTGAAAATTTTCCTGCAAGGACAGCTCGCATCCCTTTACCTGCCAAGGCCAATTTCAGCTCTGCTATCGTTAATTCCTCCACCTGTAGTAAATTTTTCGGTCCCTGTACAAAATCATAAATATTATGTGCATCGGAATTCGTAACAAACGGCAGATAACCTGCCAAACGCTGCAGCTTCGACTGCATCTTGCGACGCCAGCCTGCTGCAGAAATTTCGGCAGCAGCAAAGCCGAAGTCCGGCTCAATAAAACCAAGCTGTCCCAGAATGCTGTAGGAAGGACGGTCAATGTGAGCGGCAATGGTAAGGCCGCCCAAAGCTGTAACCTGCTGCACAATCTGCGCCGCTGTCAACGACAGCGGTGCGTGCAGCAAACGCTGCTCCTCACGCACAAACTCGTCCTCGGCATCTACTACATACTGGGCGCCGAAACTTTCGACATCATTCAGCATACCGTTCATATGCTCATCAACCAGCAGCTGCCATCTCTGCAGCTGCTCCAGCGTATCAAACAGCGCCACAATATGCGCCTCTTCACTGCTTTCCACTTCCATACCGGGAAATACCTTCACGCCGTAGCGCTGCGCTGCCTCCAGCGCAGCCGGCACGTTGGCACTGGCGTTATGGTCGGTAATAGCAACAGCGCCAATGCTATACTCGGCGGCACGCATCACAATATGATGCGGGGTCATTTCTACCTCAGCACAGGGCGAAAGCAGCGTATGTACATGTAAATCCGCCAGAACTGTCTGCATTGCTTAGTCCTTCTTGCCAACACCCAATTCATACAGCTTGCCGATAACCTCAAAAGCAGGCTCCTCGGTTGCCGCAACAACAACATCATTCAGATTTGCCTTATGCAGCGTATCCTCCGCAACCGGACCGTCGCCTGCTACGATAACTGCCGCAAAGCCAATCAGTGAAGCAACAGCAGCAACATTCTGATGTCCCTGCATAGTTACCCAAACCATACCGGGCTGGCCCTGGCCCATAGCATTACTCAGTAAATCGGAAGCATAACCGCCTTCTACCTCTGCATATAAAGCGTCCTCGCTTACATCCTTAGTCAGAAGCTTCAAATCAAGCTTCTCAATCATCTCTTTAACCTTCATCGTTGTCTGCCTCCGTTTTATTTATTTCTGCCGGCTCATGATAAATAGGTATCTGCTTAGCCAGCTCCAGCATGCCCTGTGACAATTTATGTACACTGGCACGCAATTTAAAAATACAATCTATCTCGTGCGCCTTGCCCTGCACGATATCCTCCGCTAGTCCCTGACAGCTGGGTGCGCCGCAGGCACCGCAGTCCAGACCGGGCAAGGAACAGAGCACTTCTTCCATGCGCTCAAATTTTTTCATCGCTTCCATGATATCATCATCAAGCTGCATCATCGGACGCGCCACCAGCTTCTTGCGGTAAGCCTCCGAATGAGGGAAATCCTCCAGCACCATCGTGCGCGCCATCGCCTCACGCCTGTCCGCCGGCTCCTGTTTCCGCAGGCCTGCGATACGCCTGCGCAAATTGCATTCGGCCACGAACTTGTTTTCTGCTGCAAGAAGGCCGCCCAGACAGCCTCCTTTGCAGGCACTGCATTCCACATAATCAAGCTGCGGCATTTTATTCATAGAAACCTGCTCCAGCAGGTCATACACATTATCAATGCCGTGAATTGCCAGACCGTTGGTAATACCGGCGCTTTCAATTTCGCCGCCATAGGTTCCCCAGGCCATGCCATAGGAGGAACCGGTACGCACATTCAGCTCATGCGTGCCGCCAAGATTCTTCAGCAGCAGTCCGTAAATCTCCGACAGGCTGAAGCTGCCGGTAAGCTCTGTATGATGCACATCTACTGACTGGCGGATATTAGTTTCCTTGGAAGGACAGGGCGAGATAAACCATACGCCTATCAGCTCCTTCGGCAGCTGCTTGCGCGCCGCCGCTTCACGCTTTACGTAAATCGCGGCAGCCTCTGCCGGCGGCAGCACAGGCACCACCTGCTTAATCAGCTCGGGGAACTTTACCTGAATCAGGCGCATAACTGCGGGACAGGTAGATGAAATCAACGGCTTGCGTCCGTTGCTGTTCTTTTTTACATATTCTTCTATTTCCAGGGCGATATACTCCGAAGCCAGTGAAACATCAAAAATTTCATCAAAGCCTATATTATGCAGGCCCTGCCAGATGCTTTCCAGCGGAATATTATCCGGGAACTGCGCATACAGTGAAGGTGCAGGCAGCACAATATTATAAGCATAATCTGCCAAGCCCTCCAGCGTGTCGGTTTTTACGTTAAAGGCATGATAGGGACAGCCTGCAGCACAGGCACCGCAGTCAATGCAGCGGTCTCCCAAAATCTCCGCCTTGCCGTTGCGTACGCGGATGGCCTCTGTCGGACACAGCTTGACGCAGGATACGCAGCCCTGACATTTATTCCGCTGCAATTCCACCGAATGGAAATATGTTGTTGGTTGAGGAGCCATTGCGTATCACCTCGTTTCCTAAAATCTCTTACAAATCCTCGCTCTGGTGCTTGAACTGCATCGTGATGCAGGTTCCTTCACCTACCTTGGACTGAATATCGAACTTATCGGAGCACTTTACCATATTAGGCAGGCCCATGCCGGCGCCAAAGCCCATCTGACGCACATAATCAGGCGCAGTAGACCAGCCCTCCTGCAAGGCCTTATTGATATCAGGGATTCCGGGGCCGTAGTCGGTTACCGTAATAACCGTAGCATCCGGGAAAACCTCGGCCGCTACATTGCCGCCGCCGGCGTGAATGATAACATTCATCTCCGCTTCATAGGTGCCGATAGCAATACGGCGCACAATATCTGCCGGAATGCCCAGGCGCTGCAGCATCTTTTTTATTTTAGAAGAAGCTTCGCCTGCGCGCTCAAAATCACCACCAACGCAGTCAAAGGCTAATTTTACTGATTTACTGTCTGTCATTTTGCTTTACTCCTTTTTGCTGCAGCCACGGATACCTGCTCCGTAAAGAATGCCGCAGGCTTCAAATAAGGTATAATCGGTAGCCAGAACCGGCAGATTGTTTTCCGCCGCCGCTGCCACAATATCAGCATCAGGCACCTTTCCACGCACAAATACCAGCGCGCTCAGCTCCGTCATATCGGCGGTGCGCACTACCTGCATATTAGTCAGTCCCGTGCACAGCAAGGTGTTGCGTTTGGTAAAGGCCAGAACATCGCTCATCATGTCACTGCCGCAGCAGGACTCAATTTGGCGGTGCATCAGCTCGCTGCCGGTCAGAACCTTGGCCTGCAGCAGCTTTTGTACATTATACAAATCCATACACATAGCCCCTTCCTCCATTTATTACAGCTTTTATCTAAGCAAAATATCTGTTTTTTGCCAGACTTGATTACATTTATTGTACACTTTAATACGCAAGATGTAAATAAATAGTATAGCATAACTATGTAAAAAAGAAGACCGGCCCACAGGACCAGCCTTCAAACTTCACTATAAAAGCTGCATGCTTTAACCCGCAATGCCGGCCAAAGCCTGCTGCAAATCCGCCAGCAAATCTTCCTTATCCTCCAAACCGCAGGACAGACGAACCAAGCCTGCAGGAATACCGGCTACCGCCAGCTGCTCATCCGTCATCTGACGATGCGTTGTAGTTGCCGGGTTCAGGCAGCAGGTACGCGCGTCGGCAACATGTGTTTCGATTGCCGCAAGCTGCAAGCGCTTCATGAATTCTTCCGCCGCCTTGCGTCCTCCCTTCAGGTTGAAGGAAACTACGCCGCATCCGCCGTTGCCAAGATATTTTTGCGCCAAAGCATAGTATTTATTGGATGGAAGTCCGGGGTAGTTGACATATTCCACCTGCGGCTGCTGCTCCAAAAATTCCGCTATAGCCTGAGCGTTTTCTACATGGCGCGGCATACGCACATGCAACGATTCCAGGCCAAGATTCAGGATGAACGCGCTTTGCGGTGATTGCACAGCGCCGAAATCACGCATCAGCTGCGCCGTTGCTTTGGTAATAAACGCACCCTCCTTGCCAAACTTTTCGGCGTAGGTAATACCGTGATAGGATTCATCCGGTGCGCACAGACCGGGGAACTTGTCGGCATGCGCCAGCCAGTCGAACTTGCCGCCGTCGATAATCGCACCGCCAAGGCAGGCAGCATGTCCATCCATATACTTCGTGGTCGAATGCGTTACGATGTCTGCGCCCCATTCCAGCGGACGGCAGTTAATCGGTGTCGGGAAGGTGTTGTCCACGATCAAAGGCACACCATGACGATGCGCTGCATTGGCAAATTTTTCAATATCCAGCACCGTCAGCGCAGGATTAGCAATAATTTCGCCAAACACTGCCTTGGTGTTGTCCTGAAAAGCAGCGTCCAGCTCCTCGTCCGTAGCATCGGGCGAAACAAAGGTCGCTGTTACACCCATCTTTGCCAGTGTTACATCAATCAGATTATAGCTGCCGCCGTAAATCGAAGAAGAAGCAACAATATGGCTGCCCGCCTCGCAGATGTTGAACAGGGCAAAGAAGTTCGCTGCCTGTCCGGAGGAAGTGAGCATTGCTGCAGCGCCGCCCTCCAGCTCCGCAATCTTAGCTGCTACGAAATCGCAGGTCGGGTTTTGCAGGCGGGAGTAAAAATAGCCTGTAGCCTCCAGGTCGAACAGCTTGCCCATCGCCTCGCTTGTATCGTACTTAAATGTAGTGGATTGGATAATAGGAATCTGGCGCGGTTCGCCGTTGCCCGGTTTATAACCACCTACTAAACATTTGGTATTGATTTTAAAATCACTCATTTTCTATCGCTCCTTTAACAATTTATCATTGTATTATTGATTGGCAGGAATTGCTGCACCCATGCGCTGCAGCTGCAAAAGAATTTTGTTATATTCGCCCAAAGCCTTATCCAACTTATTACCGCTCGCCGGTGCCAGCTCGTGCAAATCATACGGCGTATCCTGGTAAACAATGTTCAGCCAGTTCATATAGAACAGATGCGCGTAACTGCGCCATTTAAAAACCGGTTCCTGCGTTGTATCGCCATCTGGGAAGTAGAACTCCGGCAAATCAATCGGCAAATTCTTTTTCTTATCGCGGAAATATTCATTAGCCAAGGTATAGCGATCATACTCAAAATGGCCTAAAACGAAAATGCGGCGCAAATCCTTGGTAGCACAGATGTTGATACCGTTTTCTACCGAACGGGACAGCACCTGCAGAGCCTTGCAGGCATCAATCGCATCATCATCAACAGCAGTATGGCGTGACTGCGGAATAAAATATCTGTCATCAAAGCCACGCAGCAGCGGATGATTCTTCACTGTCAGGCCATATGGAAAGATGCCAAACATTTTCGCCGGCAAAATCGTCTTGTTAACACCATAATAATGGTACAAGGCAGCCTGCGCGCCCCAACAAAGTGTCATCGTAGAATAGCAGTGATATTCTGCCCAATCCAGATAAGCTTCGATTTCCTTCCAGTAATCAACAGCCTCAAAGGGAATGGTTTCTACAGGCGCACCTGTCATCAGGAAGGCATCGTAATAGCGGTCCTTAACATCATCAAACTCCAGATAAGCGCGGTCAAGATACGAATTATCGGTATGCGTAGTTTCACGGCTCACAGTACGGCAGAAATCAACCTCTATCTGCAGCGGAGAATTGCCCAAAAGGCGCAGCAGCTGAATTTCCGTCGGCTTCTTCAGCGGCATCAGGTTCAGCACGCACACCTTCAGCGGACGAATACGCTGCGTTGTCGCACGCTGCTCTGTCATGGTAAAAATTCCTTCCTCCTGCAGTTGGCAGATAGCGGATAAATGGTCATTGATTTTAATCGGCATTGTTTGTTCCTCCTACATTTCCTAACTTAGATTTTCGACTTGTTACAGGAGGATGAGCAATAAAAAAGCTTCCGTTCCTGTAAAAATACAGGGACGAAAGCGTTGCTTCGTGATACCACCCTAATTCATCCATATGTCACCACACGGACCTCATCAAGTACGCAGGGATTGTTTACCCTTTAATACTCCAGCACTGTAACGGGTGCACCCGGACGGCCTAAATGCATGCATCTCAGCCCATCGGCTCCAAGACCATCTTCAATGTCACCACCTGCTCCCTCTTGCACCGTCACGAAGGCTCTCTTTGCCAGGCTCGTACATTTACTCTTCTCTTCATTGCCCGTTATTAAGTTATGTACATGATAATACAGTAATTCTTTGTAATTGTCAACAAAAAGTTGCAGTTTTCTCGTAAAAAAAGGAGATGTCAGAGATTTTGTAAAGCAGGTTACAGAAATTGCAGGAAAATGTTGGTAGTAGCAAAAAGCACCGACATCTACAGTAGCAATTGTATGGCCGATTTTATTTTTGTTATTTTTAGAATTTTCTCTTGACTTTGTTTTCCCTTTTCTTTATACTTAGCTTAGCTTCAAATTTACAACAAAATAAGCAGTGCCTATCGGCTTACGTCGGTAGTAATTTAGCAGTACCTATGGTATCCGAACTTTCGGATGCTATGTGTACTGCTTTTTTGTTTGGCAGCTTATGTTGTATTTTGCCGGAGCAAATATTATAATTAAAGGAGGAAACTATGACCAAAAAACTATCCGAAAGCAGTCTCCTGCTGACACAGGAAGAGCTGCAAAAGCACATCTTAGGCATGACCTTGTTCAACGACTTGCTTGCCAGAGCTGTTTTAGAGGACAAAGAGGCCTGTGAGCACATTCTGCGTATCCTTACCGGTATCAAAACACTGGTAATCAAAAAGAACAAAACGCAATATGTCATCAGCAAGCTCTCCTCGCACAACATCATTATGGATGTACTCGCTGAAGATGCCAACAACAAGCTTTATGAAATTGAAATTCAGAAGGCAGATGGTGGTATTGCACACGAAAAACGGATGCTTTATTACGCATCAACTATCATCAATGAATACTTTTTTAAAGGTGATCAAACTTATGCATCTGTACCCGAACTGCACATTTTTTATATCAGCCAGACAGATATCTGGAAGCTTGGTAAAACCTGCTACCCTATTTTAAAGTTTTTAGGCGATACCACTACTCCTTACAACGATGGCCTGCATATGTGCTATATCAACGCAGAGGTTAACGATAGCAGCGATATTGCACAACTTATGCAATATTTTTCTACCGCCGCCGCAGATGATTTTAGCCAGGGAAAACTTTCACAATGCATTAATAATCTCAAAACCACAAAGGAGGGACTCACAACTATGGATAATTTCAGCAAGCAAATTTATGAAGCTGGCATTAATGATGGAAGAGCTGAAGGTTTGGCTGAAGGCAAAGCTGAAAGCATCAAAAATCTTATGTCTACAATGAATGTCTCCATTGACCAAGCCATGGATATTTTAAAAACTCCGCCCGAAGAACGTCAGTACTTTAAGGACCTGTTAGCTAAGGAGCAGTAGGCTCCGCCTACCTAAAAAACAGGCCTGTCACAAAAGGACAATGTCGATTTGCTGACGCCAGAAAATCCATTAGTTGGCTGTAGCTTATATTTTTATACCAGGACCGCTATCCGGTCCTGATTTTTTTCATATACGGCAGATTGAAAGCTTACTGCAGTACACAAAAATTCAGCACACACAGTATCACCTGTATGATAAGCATTATTATTGTTTTCAGAATTTTCACTTGATTTTATTTACTATTTTCTTTATACTTAGCTTAGCTTCACACTTACAACAAAATAAACAGTGCCTATCGGCTTACGTCGGTAGTAATTTAGCAGTACTTATGGTATCCGAAACTTCCGGATGCTATGTGTACTGCTTTTTTGTTCAGCACCTTATGTTGTATTTTGCCGGAGCAAATATTATAATTAAAGGAGAGAAAACAGTATGCCGGCCATTTCAATGTTTTATGGTATTATTATCAAGATGTACAACAACGGCGAACACAATCCGCCTCATTTCCATGCATCATATCAAGGATATTATGCTACCTTCAATCTTGATGGTGAGCTGATTGAAGGAGATATGCCAAAAAGACAGATTAAATTTATAGCAGCCTGGACAGAAATTCACAAAGATGAGCTAATAGCCAATTGGGAACTGGCTATTAACGAAGAACCCTTATACAAAATCGAACCATTGCGTTAAAAGGAGTGACCACGATTATGAAAACGCCAGTATGGGTAGTTACCAACGTACAACCGCAAAAGGATTATACGCTGATTTTAACCTTTGCCAGCGGCGAAAAAAAACTTTTTGATGCTCGCCCACTTCTTGCAAAAGCAATCTACAAGCCATTGAACAATCTCAGTTTTTTCCTGACAGCTAAAGCTGATTGTGGCTCCGTAGCCTGGAGCGATGAAATTGATATTGCACCGGAATATTTATACGAGTGCAGCCTTCCTTTGCAGGTTATTTAAGCTGCTACTTAATTTTGCTAATGTAAGATTAGCAGGGATGGACTTACAACTATGGATAATTTCTGCAAGCAAATTTATGAAGCTGGCATTAACGACGGCAGAGCTGAAGGTAAGGCTGAATACATTAAAAATCTTATGTCTATATAGTGCAAACGAGGTCAGCAACGCTGCCCTCGTTTTTCTTATCTGTTTCCATACATCTTCTTATAATAATTCTGATACTCGCCATTAATAATATCCTGCCACCACTTTTGGTTCTCAAGATACCATTTAATGGTCTTTTTAATGCCATCGGCAAACTTCGTTTTGGGAAGCCAGCCAAGCTCATTATGAATCTTAGTCGGATCAATTGCGTAACGCATATCATGACCTTTGCGGTCAGTTACATACGTAATCAGGCTCTCCGGTTTGCCAAGCTCCTTGCAAATCAGCTTTACGATATCAATATTGCGCATCTCATTATTACATCCGATATTATATACCTCGCCCACTCTGCCCTTATGAATAATCAAATCAATAGCCTTGCAATGGTCCTCAACATAAAGCCAATCGCGTACATTCAAGCCTTCGCCATACACCGGCAGCGGTTTACCTGCCAAAGCATTCGCAATCATCAGCGGTATGAGCTTCTCCGGGAACTGATAAGCACCATAGTTATTACTGCAACGCGAAATCGAAACTGGCAAGCCATAGGTTCTGTGATACGCCATAACAAGCAAATCTGCACTTGCCTTGGAGCTGCTGTAAGGCGAGCTCGGCCGAATTAAGGCTTGTTCGGTAAACGGCTTTGCCTCTGCAGAAAGTGTTAAATCTCCATACACCTCATCCGTAGAGATCTGATGGTAACGCCTGATACCGTATTTACGGCAAGCATCCATCAAGGTTGCAGCCCCCATGATGTTAGTCTGCAAGAAAATACCGGGATTTTCAATGCTGCGGTCAACATGTGATTCTGCAGCAAAGTTCACCACGATATCGGGATATTCTTCCTCAAAAAGCTTGTCTACTGCTTCTCTGTCGCAGATATCTGTCTGCACAAAGCGAAAGTTCGGCTTGTCCATCGCAGGCTTTAACGTAGAAAGATTACCTGCATAGGTCAGCTTATCAAGGCAGATAATGCGATAGCCATGATGCTTTGCCAGCATATAAAATATAAAGTTACTTCCTATAAATCCGGCACCGCCAGTTACGATAATGTTAATAAGAAGGACCTCCAAGAAAAAAGAGATAATTGTAGTCATACTGAATGAAGCCGATAAATAAGCTTACTCCTCTAGCTCTTTGAACAGTAAGCCAAAATCAACTCCTTGATTCTTAGGTATGCCACTGCTATGCTATTTCACTATCCCCTTCAAATACTCCAAAAACTTGTCCTTTAAAGCTTCTCTTCTCAGCGCATACTCCACAGTCGCTTCTAGATATCCTTGCTTGTCGCCAACATCATAGCGTCTGCCAATAAAATCATACGCATACATGTTTTGCTGTTTTGCAAGCACCTTCAGTGCGTCTGTAAGTTGAATTTCACCGCCACGGCCAGGGTCAGTACGCTCCAAAATAGAAAAGATCTCCGGAGTAATAACATAACGACCAAGCACAGCTAAACGACTGGGAGCTTCTTCCACTGCAGGCTTTTCTACCATGTCATTTACTTTGAAAATACGCTCAGCAGCAGTAGCTTCACTTGCAACAATACCATACGAAGAAACCTTTTCTTGCGGTACGGTCTGGCAGCCAAGTACACTGCCGCCATATGTATTATAAACATCAATCAGCTGTTTAAGACAAGGGTTTTCGTCATTATACACAACATCATCACCCAGAAGCACCGCAAAAGGCTCATCACCCACGAAGGATTTAGCACACAAAATAGCATGTCCTAAGCCTTTAGGTTCTTTTTGGCGAATATAGTGTATATTAATATCAGCTATAGCTTTCACCTGCTCCAGCAAGTCAGCTTTGCCATGTTCTTCCAGGTTTAACTCTAATTCCGGATTGCGGTCGAAATGATCTTCAATAGAACGCTTGTTGTGACCGCTAATAATAAGAATATCCTTGATACCGGAAGCAAGTGCTTCTTCAATGATATATTGAATTGTCGGCTTGTCTACAATAGGAAGCATTTCCTTTGGACAAGCTTTTGTTGCAGGCAAAAAACGGGTGCCTAAGCCTGCAGCGGGGATGACTGCTTTAGTGATTGGTTTCATTTCCATTCTCTCCTAACTTTTATTTTCTATAGCCTTGCACAAAACTATTACATGATTTGTTGTCAAAGGCTTCATTATCTTCGAAGTACTCTGCGCAGCTTGCTTTTTTCTTCATCATTCATAGCAAACATGTAAGTTATAATTACATACAACAATGTATATACTGCTATACTTGCCGCAAAAAGCAATTTGCTATTTGCCGACAGCAGGAAGTTCAACAGCCAGCCTATAACAGTCAGTACCGCTACCGGAAGGCTTATCCTGCCTATTTCACACCAAAATCTAGCAATATCTAATTTAGTGATTTTCAGATAATACCAGTTCATAATTAAACCATTGCCAATGAACATAGCCAAACCGGTTGCAAACGCACAGCCAACGCCGCCATATTTAATTGCCAACGGTATAGCCAGACACAAATTAAATATACCCATAACAAAGTATACCTTTGCTCTGAAATCATATTTGTTCTGCGCCTGCAAAATTGCAAGACCAATATTCTGGATAAGATCAATGGTGAACGGAAGGATAATCAAAAGCGTAATATAATATGCTTCGTCGAAGCTATCCCCGGCCCATATATGAACAAACTGCCTGCCGAAAATGATAAAACCGCTGGCAACTAATGCCAGTAAAAAATACTGCAGACGTCCTATTCTTACGAATAAATCTGTAATCTTGCTAACCGGCTCATTCTTAGCAATAAGCTCCGTCACATGCGGCAGATATACGCCGGAGATTGCTGTAGACAGCGCCATGTAGTTCATATAAATAAGAGAGGCAACGGAATATACCGCTACTGCGCCCGTTCCGCTGACCACGCCCAATATTACCTGATTGGTTTTAAAAAACACCTGGTCTATTATGGTTACAGCAAACACACTCAAGGCAAGCTTTTTAAAGCCATTGAACATTTCCTTATCCCAGAAGTGATAGTGAATTCTGATACGCAGCTTTGCAAAACAATAGTATATGCGTGCTATGATTAAAAATATATTCAGCACAGTTTGCACCCCTGCGACAGCCAATGCACTGGGCAGGCTTTGCAGCACCAATACAACTAATACAGGCTGCAAAACAAGCTGCACTGTTTCCAATCCCTTAAGGAAGAGAAAGCGTTCATGGGCGTTAATTACTGCTCTGAAAATCATGGTGGAAATGGTTATCACCATGTTAAACAGCAACAGGATAAACAGCTTTTGCGCCGAGGATATTTCCGCTGCTGTCATGCTTTTGGCGAACATTTCCGGAATAAAGGCATAAAAGGCACAGCCAAGGAAAAACAAAAACACCGTAATTACCGCATAAGCACGCATGGCGATTGCCAAAATGTTTTCCATATTAACCTTATCCTGCAAGGTCTTGTATTTGGTATAAAAGCGCACTACAGCAGCCGTCAGGCCAAAATCCATGACAGAAAAATATGCAATAAAAGATCCTATGAGCTGATACAAGCCATATTCACTTTTGCCAATGAAGTGCAAAAGGATGGGCACATAGGCAAAGCCTATTACAGCATGGAGAACGATATTCAGATAACTGATTAAGATTCCTAATTTACGCTGATTCATTAGATTCCTTTTCTTTTTGTTTTCCTAAAGCCATAGCATAAGCAATGCCTAATAAAATCCAGATAGCATAAAGTAGATTTACGCTACCGTTACAACCTGCCACTAATGAAGATATTAAAGCAAACGCCATAAACATTGATGCAAGCTGTTTATCATTACGCCATTGTTTTAATAAACGTAATAATACATATGCAAAGGGGAAGAAGAAAACTATAAAGCCTAAAATTCCGCTAGTAGAAAATCTTGTTACAAATTCATTCATAGCATCAGGAATAGAATAACCATCTGCCATCGGTCCTCTTTCCCGTTGATATTTTATCCATTGGGCAACTTCAATATTTTTTGCTTCTTCAGGTGTAAAGTTATGTTCAACATAAGCACTAGTTAAACCTCGACCTACACCTAAAACCGGATGCTGCAAACCTGTTCTGAAATGTGATTTTAAAAGCGCATAACGTGCGCCATTGCTTCGCTTGTTACTTGAGGCCAGACTGGCAAAATTATTCTCAAGCGCTTCTACAGCAATATTATCTTTAGGCTTAGCAGCATTATTTGATTTTATGGACGAAAAGCCTACAAAACAACCAAAGCCAATAGCTATACAAACACATATAACAATATATTGCTTTATTAACTTCAATTGTTTCCCTAATACAATAAGTGCTAGCAACAAAATAGTCATACCAAACAACATAGCGTATGCTGTTCTAGCCTTAGTCATAAACACGAGGAATGACATAATTATTGTAATTAATAAACTTATCCCCCATATTTTCTCGTTTTTATTAAAATACTTGTACCATATCACAGGTAGACCTAAAGCAATAAAATTGCCAACGTGGGATGGTTCAGGAAATACTAAGCGTAATTGATCTTTCCATAACAATGGCGGCCACCAACCATGATTGGTTACTATTGTATGAATGTAAGGATTGATTGCTGTTAATATGCTCCTGCTAGTAAGGTTTCCACCGAGATATGCAACTTCTACAACTGCATACAAAAACAAAACTGTAAACGATGCTATTAGGCTTTTTATTAAAATATCTACAGCTTGTTGCCAATCATCTTTATACCAGCAATAAATAATATACGCACCACCAAAGCACCAAAATGCTTCCATCAGTACACTCTTAAGCTGGCGAGCAATAATCCACGCCTGCATTAATAATTTACTATCCACATCAACACCATGTGCATGGCAAAAAGCTAATACCTTCGGTAACTTTTCAATTTGGTTTACCGGTCCGTTGAGAACCAAATCGTAGTAGGGATAATTGAATAGGCCTACTACAGTAGAAAGAAGCATGATTGAGATAAAGACAAGAATGTACTTTAGAAATGGCTTAATATCTACGAAGACATCTTTATACTTATATTGGCAATAGAATGTATAAGCAAAGGCTGCAATAAGCTGATAAACAGCCAGCTTGCTGCCTACCGGTCCGCCTAGAAAATTTAGCTGTATGGGTTTAGGGATGTTGTTGAAGATGAGGGTAAAAACCAGCATCCCCAAAATAACGTTACAGATTTTTTTGTTCATACGTATAAACTAGCTCCTTTTTCAAATTTTTATTAACCATTCGCAAATATCACGTATACACATCTATATATTGTTTAATATAACTAGGTGGCTTATTGCTACAGGCATGTAAGCTTTAGTTTTCTGCCTACGCCTGCGCACACAAGTACGTGAATGGGATTCTTGTATTATTACATACTACTTTAGTGAGCTGTTTTTTTCATTAATTTGTACAAGCAAGAAATAAAACTTAGCACCCTTTTAGGCAACAAAGAAGCCATTAGCTTTATTTTCAATACAGCACTAAGATTGTTATCTTTACAGTATACTAAAATATTTTTCTTAATCTTATTTCTAATAATCTTCGCTGCTGCTATATCCTTAGGCTCATTGCTATTGATACCTAACCGGTAATAGCCAACAAGCCTTGGAATGTAACTTTCTTCTAGTAAGATTTTTTTAATAGACTTCTCCACCTGAGGCATAATCTGTTCAAATACTTTTAAATCATCAACCTTCTTGTATATGCTGTAGCTGTTAACAGCGCTATTTTCACGAATAAAATAATGATACTTAGGCAGATACTGATAAATATACCGCCCATCATTTAATTGGCAAAATTGGAACCTAAACAGTAAATCTTCACCATAAACAATCTGTGTATCAAACTTAACCTTTTTACAAGCAGTTGCTTCATAAAATGAAGCAACTGGTTCCCATCCATAATGGCAACCATTTGCCATTTCGTAAAAAGCCTGTTTTGCAGTACAGTTAAAATTTTCCGATGGTAAAAACTTACAGGCCATCTTTCCTTCGCCATCATCTTTAACATAATTGTTCTGCAACAGTATTGGTTTTTGCTTGATTAATATAGGGGCAGCACTTTCGAAATAATCTATATCAAGCCAATCGTCACTATCAACAAAGCAAATATAAGCACCAGAAGCTACTGCAATACCCAGATTACGGGCACTGCTCACGCCACCATTAGACTTATGCAAAACTTTTATACGTGAATCATCTGCAGCTAACGCGTCGCATATCGCTCCACTATTATCTGTGCTGCCATCATCAATGAGAATAACTTCAATATTTTCATAAGTCTGATGCAAAATAGAATTTACGCATTTTTCTAGATAAGCTTCAACGTTATATACAGGAACAATTACACTTATCAGCATGGCAAAGCACCAGACCTTGCCACAAATGTATAGCTACTCACATAACTGTTAAAGGATAAACTCTTATGGTTTACCCCCCCGAATTTTACAAAAGATAATATTTTATAAGCTATATTTAGTGTGTTAGTATATTCCATGACATATTTTACTTTATTTTTTATACTAACATCTCTACTGAGCAGCAAGGCTTTTATATTACGAGTAATTTCCTGATGACAAAGCTCCAGTTCATTTTTCCAGCTATTACATTCCTGCTCTTTTATTACAGCAACTACAAAATAAATATAGTGCTTTAAATAAGCTACATCAGATACTTTTACTCCTCTAGCAGTAAGCCATTGATAGCGTTCTTTAGCTATGAACATAGCCTTAAAGCAATTTTCCAGATGAACAGAATGAGAAATACTGTCATTTCTTATAATATAAAAATATAATGGTTTTGCAAGATAGTATATCTTCTCTGCCTCATAAAATAGCTTATGTATGATCGAGTAATCTTCCATCAAGGAAATATCTCTTGGAAACTTAAGCTCAGTAAACAAAACCTTCTTAAAAACACGAGTGTGAAGATAACTCAGCACTTTCTCATCAAGAGTTAATTCCGCTATATACGTTGCTTTATTCAGGATGCGGGATTTTCCACCATAAGCCATCTCTTTAGGCTTGTCATTTTCAACACGAAAATAATCAAAGCACACTATGTCATAGTCTTGCAAAAGTATTTCCTTGATTGCTGAATACCAATTATCAGCGACATAATCGTCAGAATCAACCCAAGCAATGTATTTACCACTGGCATTTTCTAAGCCAAGATTGCGTGCGCAGCCCACACCACCGTTAGGCTTATGAAAAACCTTTACGTTATCATAATTAGCAGCAAATTTATCGCATATTACTTCGCTTCCATCTGTACTACCATCATCAACGCAGATGATTTCAGCATCAGTATCAAGTTGGCTTACAATTGACGAAATGCATTTATTTAAATACTGTTTTGAATTATATATGGGGATTATGATTGATAAGAGCATCAGTTCACCTCCGATTAGAGCAGATTGTTATTATAAACTTCAGATATTCACGAATTTAGCACATTAACCACAAATTATTGCTTTTATTTAGAAAGTATTTCTTTTTCTCAATGTAATTCGTTTTAAAAACAATAATAATTTAAACAACCAATCAGCATACAATAGTAACAAAACCTTGATAAAAACTACTTTATAAGCTAGCATTTTCACTGAAACTCTATCCTTGGCAATTTCCTTATACCATTGATACTCACCATCAGCTAACTTTTCACATTTTAAACAGTTAACAGTTCCTAAAGCTGTTAACATTCTAACCTTAGAATAGAGTTCTCTATACTTATGCAGCATTGATTCCTGCTTTAGAAAAGCATTAATCAAATCTTTACAGAAATAACTATCATTTACATGGACGATAGAATCGTTTCTTTGAAGATAATTATAAAGACAGTCGGGAATACTAATAACATCTTCTGTCTGAAAAATTAAATCCAAGCATATATCACAATCCTCACATTTGCAATTTTGAAATTTTGCAGTAACGAAAAATTTTTTTGACCACATTTTATTCCACATGTAATTACCAATAGGATTACTAGCTGTGCCATTAGCATTTTCCAACTCAAAAGTAAGCATTGTATCAATAAAACTCAGCGCAGTGTATTTTTTTATTCCTACTATGCAATGTTTAACAACTTCACCAGCGTAGACTGCATTATATCCACAACAAACAACATTATTCTCAGTCTTGTATTCAAGCATTGCTTCAACATAGTTGTTTTCTACCCAATCATCACTATCAACGAAAAGAACATACACTCCATTACAAATTTCTAAACCAGCATTTCTAGCACTACTCAAACCGCCATTTTCTTTGTGAATGACTGATATGCGTGAATCTTTTTGAACATACTCATCGCAAATCGCACCACTATTGTCTGGCGAGCCATCATCCACAAGAATTATTTCTAAATTCTTATATGTTTGATTAACTAAGGAATCCAAGCAGCGTCTTAGATATTTTTCGACTTTATAAACAGGTACAATAATTGTCACTAAACTGCTAGAATCAATTCTCTTGTCAATAGATACATTAGTCGAGGGGGGGGTGTACATTGTGCTTTCTCCAATCCTTTCATATAAATCTTTTCTATTTTCTTCACTTCAGTCTTAATATCGTAACCGGCATCACTAATTTCTTGTTTCTTGGCTCATATCTCGTCTTTCAATCGTAATATTTTTCAAAACAATATCGGCCCATTCTTCAGGCGCTTTATCTAACCCAATAAAGTGACATAAATCAGTTATTTCCAATTCTCTAGTTATGGTATCTGAAAAGAAGCAAGACAACCCGCTTGCCTGTGCCTCGATGCCAACAATGCACAGCCCCTCAAAACGACTAGGTAACAAGAAACAGTCCATCGCCTGCATTAGATTTGGTACGTCATGTCTAATACCTAAAAAGATAACTTCATCTTGCAGATTCAACTCTAGTACTTTGGCTTTAACACTATCCATATCAGTTGAATCTCCAACATAACTTCCTATGAATAATAGCTTTGACTTCGGATTTTGTTTTTTTAGTTGCTTAAATATGTCAATTAAAAACAGCTGATTTTTTTGGTAACAAAATCGTCCTATATGGCCAATAACTAAATTATTCTCTAAATTTAATTCTTTTCGAATACCTGCACGCAATTCTTTATTATAAGAAAAATTTTCTACTTTTATTCCATTTTTTACAACAGTAAAATTGCTATCATCAGTGTACATCCACCTGCCAGCTTTATCTGAACAAGCCAGAAATTTATCTGCTACATATTTTAAAAAGTTTTTTGCTATGCTATGTAAAACTTTTTTTATGTGCCTATGTTTTCCATCTACTCCAGTGCTATGTGAATGAATGAGTACTTTTTTTGCTCCTCCAAGCTTACTCATTAAAGCATAAAGAAACAATTTGTATGCTACATCTGAATGAACATGAATCACGTCATAGTCTTGATCTTTTATTAATTTATAAAGATTTTTTAGGCAATTGATGTTTTTTCTAATCACTCCACCATAATGACCACAATATCTAACTTTTCCTCCAAAGCTTTCAATATATCCAATATTATCTTTAGACTCAAATCTCTCAAAAGAACATATATCTACTTGAAATTCACGGTTAATATTCTCTATCAAATTAAGGGCAAAAGCATATACACCACCATAGCCATTATCATCAACATTAACTTCTAATACTTTAACCATAAGGCCTCCAATATACTTATTTTAGAAACAATTTTGTTAATAAATAGATTTTAAAATAAGGAAAATTTAATTTTAGTAACCTTTTAAAAAAAGCAGCCTTCCACACAGAGTACGAAAAATCCCTCAAGAAATTTTTAGGGTGAGTTAAATAGTAAGATACTTTTTCTGGTTTTGCCAAATATACTACATTGGTATCATAAAAGCGAAAATCACCAAAAAGAAAAGTTTCTGACAAAGAAGGATCTGTACCAAATTGTATTAAATTTCCACTGTATTTTAAAGCAGAAAAATCAATATTTTTTGATACATAACTTTTAGAATAATTGATGCAAAAATCATGTGCTCCTTTTTGTATATCCTTAAAAGCTTGATATTCTTTATCTTCACGCTTATATTCTGGAGAATAACATTCCACAAAAGCACGCCCTTCTCTTAAGAAATACCTCTTGGTTGAGCCTTCTTGTGATAAGAAGAAGCTTTCAAAAAGTCCCTGCATAAAAGATATTTTTGGTTCTAATTTCATGTTTCGGCTATCATAAAAATATCCATAAGCTTCATTATTTAGTATTTTTTTCCGCATACCAAAATAGCACCCTGTTATTTTGACATTTCTATTCAAAATCTCCATTATTTCGATAAGATATTTTTGCATACTTCCGTTCCATCCAATGTCCATTATTACTAGATCTCCATAAAATTCTTTTTCATGGAAGTATACTGCTAAAGCATTGAATTCTTCTTTAGAATTTTTAATTATATCTTGCTTTATAGAATCGTATAAGCGTTTAAGTTTACTATTATACAAAAATTTTTTTTCCTTTAGTTGAGTATCTAATGTTAATCCACACTCTTTTATTTGATCAAGATAATTTTCAGCAGGTAAACCTAAGCGTTCTATGAAAGTCTGAACAGTAAAATATCGAGTCAATGTAATACATTTATTAAATTCTCCCCATTCACTATGTTTCCAAAGAAGGGGAACGATAACGATCTTCTTGATAAATATATATATTCATTTTCATCATTAGGATAAAGATTTTTATATAATATTTGAACTAAGTAGCCATCTCGTGCAAAGAAAAAAACCTTTCTTCCTTTTGCCATATTGTGTAGCCATTTCGAAAAGCCAAAGAGTACAGGCCCAAAATAAGCATAACCTAACTGATAATATATATTGTCTTCATTTTTTAAGTTATTATTAATAAATGTATTGAATTGTAATTGTTGCTGTTTCTTGGTAATATCAACTAGCTTTGTAAAGTTTATCTTCTTAGGTATTAAAATTCCTTTTATTCCAGCTTTATATGCTCCTAAATAATCTCCTTTTAGTGAGTCACCTATATGTACTATTTCTTTTGACGATATTCCCAAATCTGTCAATTCTTTTTTAAATAAATTTCCTGAAACCTTTTGATAGCCATATTCACTAGAAATATAGCAAAAATCATACTCAATATTATTAAAACGAAGAATTGCTTTTAAAAAACTAGCTGGCAAATACATATCAGATGTCACTAATATTATTTTTCCTTGTTGTCTGCACCACTTATATACTTTGTATATAAGTGGATTGATTTTTAAAATGCTTTGTTCAACTGTTAACTCGTTAAACTTATAAGTACTATACTTATCTCCTAAAATTTCATAAATATCATCCAATGATATTTCTTCTGAAGCTATATTCTGCCGAGCGAGACTTTCCGCTTTAATTCTTTTCTCGAAAAAATCTTTATCATCATGCATATTCCCAACGATTTTAAATACATCAGTTGGATTAAGTACATCACGCTTCAAGAGCGTATCAAAAATATCAAATGAAACTATTGGATAAGCTTTAATTTGCTCTATTATTTTTTCAGCAGATTTTAATCTAAGAAAATCAAATTGAATCATATCTACACTCCAAATAATTTAGCTAAATAAATTTACGTTTTAAAAACTTCCAGCCTTTATCAAACCAATTAATCTTCTCTAAAAAAACAACATCTGCTTCCGCAACCTTCAGTTGTTTCTTTTCTAACCACACGTTAAAAAGCCTTTCACTCAAAAAGCCAAATACCCTAGCTTCATACTGGTTATAGCTGCTTATATCGATTCTTTTCTCCAATTCGAAAAGAATATCAAAAAGCCATGAACAATACTCGTCAAAGAGCTCCTTCTTCATAGCAAACATATTCAAAATATGCAGCTTAGTCCTGCCCATCACCTTTGCAAAAGCATCGCTATACTCCGGATAGCACTCTGCAATAATTGCTTCCACCTCATCCAAATCCCGCTTATTATGCGCATGTTCATATTGGCTACGCACAGTTTCAATGTAATAGTTACGCTTTTTAGGCAGGATCACATCATAGCTCTGTAACAATTTTTCATAATCAGCTCTATGAAAAATTGCTACCTTCTTAGCTTCTAGCGAGCTGCCATGCTTGCTATGTGCAAAATATCTGCGGTAATGACATAAACCAATGTAATCACAACGCTGGTTCTTCCATGCCCAATATAGTCCTGTCAACTCACAATAATTGGCATTTTTGTGGGAAATATTCTCACCAGTATTATCACCAGTAAAGCCTAAGTCCTGCTTTCCCTCTCTGCCTACATGCAAAGGCAGGTAAACATCATCCTCAGGCATCCAATATGCTTTATGCGTCGCAACTAAGATTTTTATATCCACATTCTTTCCCAACTTTCATTCTCTAATTAAATTTTTCCATAACTTCTTATTTACTATAAAGCTAATTGCTATAGTAACGAATAATGCTATCATCCAGCTAAGTATCTTATGATTGGTAATATGCAATATATTACTTAGTTTTGGCATATACTTCAGCACAACACTATGTAAAATATATAGTTCAAAGCTAATATTACCTAAGGCTACAACTACCTTATTACCAAAAGCAAACTCAATTACGTCATTTCTTACAGTAAGTATGTACACTAACAATAACGTTAATAGTAAGTATTCTGCTGGTAGCCAAATTCTATCAAAAATAAAGCATGTACCGATATAAGCTAAAGGAATAATTAAAGCTAAGAAGCCTTTACTTTTTTCATTATTTAAGCTATGGCTTCTGCTAATAGCTGTATAAAAAATATAACCTAAAAGGAAATCCATAAACCTATATGCCGGATTTGTATACAGACTAAATGCTTTAAAGTGATGTGGAAATCTATATCCATACGTATCAAGTATAAATTTCACACATATTAGTACTAGAAAACTAATTACGCAATATACTGCTGATTTGTTTTTGAAGACAGCCACAAGCTTTGGTACTAACAAATATGCTAATAGGATTGTACTTAAAAACCAGGTAACACCATTAAAGCTAAAAGCTGAAGGAAAATACCAGCTTTTTAACAATGTTATATTCAGCACTGTGTCTAACATAAATTTATTAGTTTCTTGTACACTCATACTTCCATTGATAAAATGCCGAAGTGGCGTGATAAAAAAACATACAAATGTAATTATATGCAGTACATAAAACTTTTTCACCTTTCTAAGCATATATATTAGTGAACCTTTTAAGCTAGAATCTAAATCTTTATCAGCATAATTATAAGCAACTAAAAAACCTGATAAGACAAAGAAAATTTCTACTCCACGTGCTCCAAAATCAAAAACCTTAGATATACCTAGATAACCATAGGAATGATTAAGAAAAATCAACATAAAAGCGTAGAACCTTAATCCCTGTAAGTTACTTAGCTTAGCAAAACTATGGTTATATCCCACTTCTTACAATTCCCTTTCCGCCAATTTCAACGCACTATCAATTACAGCATCCATATCATAATACTTATACTCGCCCAAGCGACCGCCAAAAATAACCTTGTCTTCTGCATCAGCAAGTTCTTTATACTCTGCATAAAGCTTACCGTTCTTCTCATCATTGACAGGATAATAAGGCTCATCTCCCGGCTTCCATTCACTGCTGTATTCCCTGCTTATAACTGTCTTTGGCAAATCGTTGCCATTTACATCTTTGCCAAACTCAAACCATTTGTGCTCGATAATGCGCGTCCAAGGGGTTTTTCTATCCGTGTAATTAACTGCAGCATTGCCTTGGAAGTTAGGTATATCCAACACTTCATTTTCAAAACGCACACTGCGATATTCCAGGTTGCCCAGCTTATAATCAAAGTAAGCATCAATCGGACCGGTATAGACAACCTTATCAGCCAAAGTATCTAATTCAGCCTTATTTTGCAGATAATCAACACCCAAGCGCACTTCAATACCATCCAGCATGTTGGCAACCATCTTTGTATAACCACCAACAGGGATGCCTTGGTATAAAGCGTTAAAATAGTTATTATCAAATGTCAGACGTACAGGCAAACGCTTGATAATAAACGCAGGCAATTCCGTGCAAGGTCTGCCCCATTGTTTTTCCGTATAGCCTTTAATAAGCTTTTCGTAAATATCTGTACCAACAAGAGAAATCGCCTGTTCTTCCAGATTCTTCGGTTCCGTAATACCAGCTTCCTGCTTCTGTGCTTCAATCTGCGCAGCAGCCTCTTCAGGTGTTACCACGCCCCACATTTTATTAAACGTATACATGTTAAAAGGCAAACTGTAAAGCTCGCCATGATAATTAGCTACAGGCGAATTAGTAAAACGGTTGAATTCGGCAAACTTGGTAACATAATCCCACACATGCTTCAAATTTGTGTGGAAAATATGCGCACCATATATATGTACATTAATACCCTCTATTTCTTTTGTATAAACGTTGCCGGCAATGTTAGGGCGCTTGTCTATCACAAGCACTTTTTTGCCTTTTTCCTTTGCTTGGTGTGCAAAAACAGCACCAAACAAGCCACTGCCAACTACCAGATAATCATACTTCATCAATACGCACCCTTTCTCATCGCCACAACAGCAAAAGTCTTAAACAGCATCACAATATCAATCCACACACTCCAATTGCGCACATACCAGCTGTCAAGCAGCACGCGCTCGCGATATTCGATATCACTGCGTCCGCTCACCTGCCACATGCCGGTAATACCTGGCTTCACCATCAGGTAATCGCCCACAAATTCGCCGTAACGCTCCAGCTCCTCCTGAATAATAGGCCTTGGTCCGACAAGGCTCATTTCACCCTTCAGCACGTTAAAAATCTGCGGCAGCTCATCAAGGCTGGTCTTACGCAGGAAAGCACCGCTTTTTGTAATACGCGGGTCATTTTTAAGCTTAAAATCACGTTCCCATTCTTCACGCGCCGCAGGATCATTAGCCAAAAGCTCTGCCAGCTTTTCTTTGGCATCCACACACATACTGCGGAATTTGTAGCAAGGAAACGGCTTGCCGTCCTTACCGATACGGATATGCTTAAAAATTATGGGGCCGGGGCTGTCCTTATAAATCCAAACAGCGATAAACAGCAAAATCGGTGAAATCGCAATTGTACCGATAATTGTCAGCGTATAGTCAAATACAGTTTTCAGCATTCTGTTAAACGGTCTTGCCAAATTATTCTTCAAGCGCAGCACAACCAGCTTCTCATTAAACAGGCTCTCAATTTCCAAACCGCCCGTCGGTATACCAACAAAGTTCGGAACTACACCGATGTTTTCCACTAAAGGCTGAATTCGGTAAATCAGCAAACCCAAAGCCTCATCCCGCAAACCCGGCGCAGCAATAAACACGCGCTTCACACCGGTTTGGGCAATAACCTTTTCGGCATCAGCAAAGCCTCCCAATACCGGATATCGGTCCAAAATACCATGCTGTACCTTGTTATCCTCTAACAGGCCGACAATCTTATAACCCATGCCAACGTCACTGCTAATTGCCTGCGCAAGCAGCTCTGCCGTTTTGCCGGCGCCTATAATCAGCACCGGAATCTGCAACAGCTGTTTTTTTATCAGGTACTTCTTAGTTGCATAACGCAGGATAGCAATAAACAGGAAAACCAAAACGGCAAAAAGCAATACAAAAAGCCTGCTGGTCCTTTCCGCAATTTGCGCTACATAAAGCACAAATACCAATGCTGCCGTACCATACAGGCAGGAATGAAAAATCTGCTCAACCTCTTTGTAAAAAGGCATCCGTCGGCTGTAAAGCTGACGCATATTAAAAAATACCATATAAAGAACTGGGAATACTACCCAGAAATTCAACCAGGAAATATGCAAACTTGTTGCGTTAAAGAAAAAATTGCGCAAAAAAACTGCGCTCTGCTCCGCTGCTACAATCGCCAGATAATCCAGCAATACAAATAAAAAAATTAAAACGATTTTTTGCTTATTCATATACACATCCATGCTCCCTTTAAGAATAATAGTTGTTATCGCAGCAACCATTGAATGAATTTTTGTTATATTTAATTGTTGTTGTTTTATATTGTCTTATGATTCATTTACTCCTTTATTGTCTATAAAAATTATACACCTAGCCTACAAATCTAGTCAACATACGATATTCACATGCATCAAATATCTACGATCAAATGTTAATCTATAGACTGACATCAACACAATTGAAAAAGGATGACGTATAATAAGTTGCGCAAATTCAATTCAAAAAGATAGACATAGAGACTACCTT
>OGRD01000207.1_pt1 | contig 37295 bp, 46 predicted proteins | sample 1553441 | NCBI WGS metagenome assembly OGRD01 (sample SAMEA2580106, study PRJEB22360) | human gut metagenome | biome: human gut; feature: human-associated habitat; material: faeces | place: Denmark | collected 2008/2010
GCCTGCGTTTCCTCGGACGCATTGGTCTCTTCGGCCTGCGTTTCCTCGGACGCATCCACGGAGATAACTGCTTCGTCGCCTTCCCAACTTAACGTCACGTAACGTATTTCGGTCTTGCCCGTTCGCATACCTTCTACAATCGTCTGCTCCGACGCGAGTACGTTGTTATCATCCAACGCGACACATTCGATGTTTGCGGGGAACGCTACAAGTGATACCTCACGGATCATGTACTTGTCGCAGATGAATACACCCTCCGAGTTCTCCTCACCACGCGCATAGCCACCCACGGATACGTGAGGCAGTACGCCTTGTTCGTACTTTTCGAACGCAATGTCCGCGTCCTCGTTCCGCTCCATGAAAGCAAGGTTTGCAACAATTGCATCCCCTACACGTTCGCGGTTCAGAACTTTGCCGACCACCACACCTTTGTGGCCCTCGCTTGCGCGATTGTACAAAAGTACGGGGTTCTTGTCGTAGACGCTCCAATCGATACAGTCGGTCGGAATCTGAACCCCGTTCAGATTGACCGCGCTGGTCGTGAGAATCTGTTTCTTCTCTGATACCCTCATTATTGTTCAATATTAATGTTTACCTTTTCCAAAACCGCAGTATCGTTGTACTGTAATTTCGGGTCGAATTCAACCGAACCTTTATACACGATCTTATGGACGTCAACAACCACAGACATAGCGCCCTGCGTTCCGTACGTTTGGTCCGTGTCCATACGGTCAAACTGTATGCTAAAATCGTGCCTTTGTTTGATATAATCCAAATCTTTGGACTGCTCCATACAACGTATTACGTCGTCTGAAATATCCAACTGCTGCGCCTGTGTTCCTCCGTCCGGAGAGAAGGTGTAGTTTGTAATTGGCAACAAAACGTACAGTACAAGTTCGAAGTACTGACGAATACCACCACCAAAAAACGTGTTACCCTCCCCATCGTCACCGATAACATGCAAACCTATGGACGGTAGCGGGATGTTCTCCAGTACCGTAGTGCCGCCCGTTGCGCGGATCGGTATAATGCCTGCGTCGGCCAAAGGTTTCCAGTTTTTCAACGCTTTGGCAACGGCTTCACTTACGTATCCTACCATACCTTGTTATTGTCTCCACCCAAATTCCCGCATTTTCATTGTCAGCAGGCGATAGGGCGCTTTTAATACTTGCTTACTCGGCTCCATAAACGGACGCGGTTCGATGTTTCCTCCTACTCTTACGGACGTTTTCGCTGGAGTGTCGGGGAACCTTAACACACGAAACGTATCGCTTCCTCCTTTTTCATGCACCTCCGCGTAAGGGACCTTATTGTAAAGTTCGATAAATGCTTTTCCGGTCGCAAACGTAGAGTACCGCACTTTCAGACCTTTTAACAGCCGTCCGGTACGATGCAACTTACTATACGAAAGGTACGGTTCTGCATTACCGAAATGTTGTCCACGAGAATCACGTATGAAGCCGTGACGATCCGCCCACTTTTTCCCCGTCGCCGGGTCGGTTTCTGTTAAAAAAGCGTTTTGCGCGGTCCATAACCATACTTGCGAAACCTCTTTTACCATCCCCCTTTTTGCGTACGTCGCCAGTTGCTTGGCTTCTCTCGCTAACGTTTTTATTGTTTTCATAGCCTGTTACGTCTTCCACGCTCAAACCTGTTTTCTCAATGAAACCTTCCGTGGGAAGCAACGTTAGGTCTTTGAGCATCTTCGTATACGCTTCGATGTCTCCGATGTCAATATAGTTCGATGGCTTCACTTCGAAACGGGCTTTTTCCAAAGCGGGTTCGTTGAACAGATATGCGAGTTTCGTACGCACCTCGGGGATATTAAACCAATCCTGTACGTCGATTGCGTCGGCCTCGGTAATATCGCGGAACAGTTTAAGGTGCGCACGCACCAAACGTTCGGAATTCGTATTCTTTTCGCTCATACCGAGCAAAGAGGACCCAAGGATTAACTGCATAATCGAACCGCGTAACTGTTCGATATTCTCTTTGAAGATACGGAACGTATCAGCGGACGCGCCGCCGTAGACGTTCTCCAACTCCAAGTCTTTGACAACCTTACCCGTCGTTTCGTCGGTAGACTTGCCGGATATAATTACCTGCCCCAAACCTACCTGTTTGGCTCCGAGTTCGGCCGCCTTTTGCATCTCCTCGTCCCCGTTCTCGAAATACATCATCATTTGTTGGTACGCAAGGAACTGCGAGGCGGTCTGCCAGTTGTTCTGTGCGTTGCACATGTTAATGTAATCGCGGGCCACAGGCTCCAAAAGACCTAACGTATCTTCGGAGTTGTACGAGGTCTGCATCCAAAACAGGTTTACGTGCGATTTGACGTAAATCGGGTCTTGGATTTCGTAGGTCATTCGACGTACGGCCTTGTTCACAATGTCGAGATTTCGCAACGGATAGACGTACGTCGAAAAGTCCTTGTTCACACCTACAACACGCGCAAACGTGAAGTTGGCCAAACCTCTTTGATATATCAGTTCGCGAACAAACGGCGAGTTTTTGATTAACTTCGTCAAACGTTTGTCCTCTTTCCCGTCTACCATCACGCCGAATGTGCGTGATTTTAACGGGCGCAGTCGCTTGTCAACAGCGGACCGGATCAACGTACTACTTTTCAACAGGTAGCTGAACAATGCGTCCAAACCTGTGAAATCCGAGTACACTCGGGCACGTTGTACAGCGCTCCACCACGTTTCCATCGTCAACTCAAAGTGGTAATTTTGAGGTAACGCTTGAATCCGTGCGCCGGGGACGCCGTGGAAATTCATTATATTATACGGATTCTGAAACATAGCTTACGGTTTTGCTCCGGTTTTTTGTAATGAAACAACAGAAACACGTACGTTCGGGTCTCCTGCAACCCCATACTTACCCATATTACGGTTCCCTATTTTCAGCCCACGCAACAGCATCGTTATCTGTCGTTCGTGCATTTCAATCGTCTCGGAGTACTGCGGAGACGATGCAAGAATATACACAACCGTTTTAAGACACAGCGCCAGTCGCAACGTGAGGGCTGTTGAAGTAGTACCCCCGGTTGCCAGCATGGTGTCGACGTCGAACATCGCACCTATATAAGACTGTACGTACGCCATAGCGTTCTGATAAGCAGTCGTCACAGCGTCGGGGTACATGCGTTCGATAATCTCCAACTGGTTGGGTTGTATGAACTGGTATAATTGTTCGCGAGGGAACGCCATATCGGTCGGTTCCCACTTCTGCGCAACAAGTCCGTACTCAACCATAGACGCATACGTACACGCATAGCGCAAAGCCACTTCTTGCGTTGCGGCACTTGCGCTAAACGTATATAACGTCTCGTCGCCCGTTGCCGGGTCAACTACGGTTTTCTGTACGGTTTCAATCCACATACCTTATTTCACCACGCTTGTTAGTGTTCTTAAATACTCGTCCTCGTTTTTACTGCGTTGAATCAATACCGGACACTTCGATGTATCGAGACAAAAGCTACATTCATACGCCTTGTTGATAGCACCTTTGTTTTTGGAGTGCTTAATTTCCAAAAGGTTCTTATCTTTCGATAGTATCTCAACGTAACTCTCCTTTTCCAACAGCAGTTTTTGCAACGATCCCAGCCGTTCCTCGTACCATTTTTGGTTCTGCTCCATCGCCGCAATCGCGCTACGTAACGTAGCGACCTCTTTCTCCACAGCCTCCGCGTTTTTAAAACGTTTCAACTGTTTGCGATAAAGCATGTATGTTACCAACGCCCCTCCACCACCGAGGAACCCGAATATAAGCGATAGAACAGTAGTGAAGTCCGACATAGTTTATAGGCGAAAAATTTTACGTATATCAAATATCTTAAACCCGATAGCGTTAAGGATGATACATGCAAGTGCTAACCATCGTATCACTTTGTCGTACCACGGTACATACCTTATTTTTTCGTACTTGGTAACCTCTACGGGGTACGGTACGCTGTCCCGTATGAACGTTTCGAGTATCTTTGTTTCGACAGGTATCTCTACGTCCAAATTTTGCAGATTGAGGGCTAACTGCCCGGACGTTAACGATGCCTCCGCTTCTGCGTAACTCGTCCTCGCCCGAGCAATAGTGTCCCTCGTCACCACGTAAACCATCTCTTTGACGGGTTTGATCTTGATGATGGTGTCACGCTCTGTGTTCGTCACGGTACGTACACGTTCTACCGGGACATAGATCGTTTTCGTACACGCGACGATAAAAAACGTAATTAAAATTGCTATGGCCGCTTTCATTACGTTAACCCTAATTTCGTTTTCAACTCCGCGATAAAGTCCGCGTCATTCAGCAAACCTTGTGTGATACCGATATTTTTTCGCGCTTGGGCCTGCTGTGCTTCGGTGAGTGTTTGAGCGGTAAAATGAACCGAAAGGGGGTCTTCAACTGCCGCTATACCTTTAAAGATAATAACTCTCGTATCGGGCGTGTAGTCGGCATACATCATGTAAGTTCTATTATACACAGCACAAAACGAATTGAAGAACCTAAAAAATATCCGATTTTTCATTCGCTCCGTTTGCGCCGCATCCGTACCCGATCCAGTAAAGATAACACCGTTCGACGCAAGTAGCGCATCTGCCTGCCCCTGTGTCAGCGTCGCCGACCCGTTCGTGAGGTTTACAACCATGATGTCAAGACCGATGTTACTCATTACACGGTTAGTTTCATCGATGGAAAGGTTTTGAACAAAACTGTATGCAAGTAAGCCCGTCGTGATGTTATCGGTAATTACAGGCGAAACGGCGCCAGTCGTAGGGTTCAAGTTAACGAACTTGGCGGCGCGGCTACTGCTAAAGGCGTAGAAGAATATGCTTCCATCCACGTTAACTCTACCTCGAAGGTAAATCTTCGGCATGTCTTCGCTGGGCGTGTTCGTAAGTATAAGTGCCGAAGCACCTACGGCACGCTCCAAATCTGCGGCCGGAACGGTGCCACCGTATGGTACGATGTAAAAGCCCGTGCCGACGTTACCAATCGCGCAATTACTTTGCGCGATTGAAAGCGACTGATTGGTGCTGAATACAATAGCGTTTTGATCCGATAAAACCGATGTTTCATTCAGAATGGTATTCGAATCGTCGATCCGAATCCGCATGAACGTAGACGAATTGACTACCGAATAGAACATCGCATTACTACCGCTGTTTGATGCCAGTAAGTATAGCGCCGAAACGTATTTTTGGTGATTTGTAACCAAAATAGCTTCAGCCGCATTGTACGCGGCCAACTCCGCGTCGGTAAGCGCCGTGCCGAATTTACTTTGATCTATAATATAGACGTTAAGACCGATGTTACCCCACGCGGTTTGCTTCTGCTCGTTAGTCAACGTCTGCTTTACGGTACGTACAGGCGCAAGACCCGTGTTCACACCTAACTGCGTACCGAACGTATCTTTACTCGCCAAACCTGTTTGGAACGTGCTGTTATTGACAAGCGCGTTTACGAACGCAACAGACGCCGCCAGTTTAGTGCCGAAGTCGGAACTGGAGGAAAGCGCGTCTTGCAGACCTTTGTTATCCCCCATCGCCGTACCGAACTCGACTGACGTCCCGAGCACCTGACTGATCCAATACACGTTTACAGGATTCGCCAAGTCGACGAGATATATCTCGTCGAAGGCGTCCATGACGTAGAAGTACTTCGACTGATTGTACATCCTAACCGTCGTACCGGTGCCGTCCGTACCTTGCTTATTACCCAACGCAACTGCCACCGTACCTTTTAAATAAGAGGGCAGCGGCTCGGGCGTATCGAACGTCAAATGGTCAAAGTAAAGTACGCTGGATTCGGTGTATACATCTTGCTCCATGTAACATACGGCGTATAACTCTATACCGCTACCTGTCACACCTGTTGCCTCGAACGTACCTCCATACATCATCACGTCCACGGGTTCGTTTTCCGCCGCGTCGCTCTGCGCAACGGCAAAGACCGCTTGGTCGAAGGCTAACCAACTATGGTTAGCGTCAAACACGTACGCCACCTTTGCGTTCTGCTGACATACAACAAGCTGACCCTTGGATATGGGCGTTACCGCCATATACTCGCCTACAAGCAAAGTGCCGCTATCCGACGCCTGTGTTTCGTCGAATAGCCAGTCCATGCCCTGTAACTGCTCCTTGTCGTATGCGTCGATTTTATCCATTTGTCATTATGTTGCTGTTGTACGGCATGTCTACGTTATACGCACCTGTTACCGGGTGGTAATTGTAGTTTGTTATACTGTCACCCATTATTTGCAATATCGTGAATGTAACCGGGTCTTGCAAACGTAACCAGCGGTACGTCTTTTACACGCTGCTTACGCCCCTTTTTACCCATTAACTTCGTTACGCAACGCATAATTGCGTCGGGAATGTCGTCGTGCTTGTTTTTGTTCTGCTTACGTGAGAACTTAAGTATCTGATGTTGCAACTGTCTGCCGCGCTCCGTATCGCGGAAGGCGTTGTTAAAGTATATATGCTCGCCTTCGAACAGCGGTTCGAGAAACGTCTCGATTGCGGCTGTTTTGTCTCCGAAGTTACGCGTGTCATACCTTACGGGACACATCCACCCGGTTGTAAGCGCGAAGTTACGCATAACTTGATCGAAGTCCGACGGTATCTGCTTTTTCTCCATCCATACCTCTGTAATGTACTGGTTAGGTGCTATGTCCCACAACTGCTTGATGTTGTTAAGCATCTGCAACGTGGAACCTTTTACTATGCGTATGTCGAGCACGTAAACGTTACCGTCGAACAGACCGCATAGCACGCTTGCCTTGTAGTCCGCCCAAATGCTGTGGTCCGTACCTGTAAGCGGGGTCGGGTCGGTGTATACGCACAACCGTTCCCACTCTTCTCTACGAGGCAGTACTTTCGTCCAATTTATACGTTTGAATATCTCTCCCTGCTCTGCGTCTTGGAACTGTCCCAAATAGAAACGTTCCCGATTCGCGCCGGACAGTTGCGAAAGGTTACGTATATAATTCTCCGAAAGATTCTCCGCATTGTCTTTGGGTTGCATAAAAAGGTACGCCTGTCGCGCACGCTCTTCCTCGGACAACTCCGATCCGTCCTCACGTTGATACTCCAAGAAACGTTTGTACGAGAAGTGATACATCGACGGTGGGTTCTCCGTCATTATGAGTTTATTCGTCACACCCTCTGTCTGAAAACGCAAACGTGTGATAAGTAACTCGATGATCGGCCAGTCAACCTCCGACACCTCCTCGATTGCGATGTGCAACCACGACGGCGAAAGTATCTTATCCGATCCACTCTCCGATATGTCACGTTTGGACAACCCGGCAAACCTTATATAGCCTCCGGTTGCGAACGTAAGTTTGGTACGTTTGTCCGACCAAACGGCGAACTTCAACCCGTCGATGGTCCATTTGTCCCACCTCTCCTGCCCGTTCTTCTCTGCGATCAACTGGAGGATCACCGGAACGATTTGGTCGATCACACCTGTGGTCAAGTCGATCAGTTTGTCACGGGCGATAAGACACGGGGCTTTGTACCGCAATGCGTCGCGTATGATCTTGTAGACTTCGACAAAAGATTTCCCCGATCCCGAGCCCCCCAGCAAGAGTATGAGGTCTTTTTGATCATCGTCCAAAAGTCGTATCGCTTCGTTCTGTTTTTTCGTGAGCCGTATTTTCGTTGTAAGTCCCATACCTATATTATATATATATATATGGCCCTACAAACCTATTCCCACACCTGCGTCGATTTCCGCTCGGGCCTGTCTCCGGGGTCGGCGTTCGGGTCGAGGTCCCCCTCGTACCCGTTGAACGCTTTCCACGTGGCGATCAATTCACGCAACAGTTTAAGTTCAGCGATATACGCGGCGCACTCGTCCGACGTAGGGTCCTCGTGGTTGAGGATCATGGCCGTGAGTTCCTGTAAACGTTTCTGAACCTTTTTCATGCGTGGAAATTTTCTCGTCACTCAAAGATAATAAAATTTTCTGACATTTCAAACTTTCATATATGAATTTCGTGAAATTCTTTTACACAGAATCGAAATTGACCGATTTACGTCTACATACCTGTTTTATTTGGGTCGGGACGCACTTTGAGGCGTGAAATTTGGGGTATCGTCTCGGCGCCGCCGAGACGTCGTAACGTATTTGCTACTCCCAATTTTACCATTTAAAAAATTTTAACCGTATAAAAGCTAAACGTATTTGCTACTCCCAATTTTACCATTTAAAAAATTTTTTGACCTACTATCTTGGTGGTACTTTTAAAATTTTTTTTTGGCGATACGTCGGTGAGTCCGGTCAGCGCGCCGACCCCCCGCCGCCTGTTTGCCCCGGCGATTCGATTCGTCGCCGGGCCGTCGTATCGGCGTATAATATTTATCGTCATTCCCATCCGGTCGACAAGGCGATACGTCGATACGTCGATACGTCGATACGTCGATACGTCGATACGTCGATACGTCGATACTGTTACGCATTGCTCCACGTGGAATAGTTCAATAATTGAACAAAATGGAAGCAGCGGGGCGGCGTCTCGGCGGCGGACCCTTCGCGCCGGGCCGCCGGGCCGCCGGGCCGCCGGGCCGTCGTAACGTCTTGACTTACAAGGTTTTAACGAAACCGCGGAAATGAAATTTCACGTAATTAACTGGTTATCAGTGACTTAACCCTTCGGTCGAATTGGTTTGCCAATTCAAAATCGCGATTTTTCGTAACTTGCTGATTCATAGAGAGTTTAAAGTGCTGATTATCAGTCTCTCTAACTTGCTGATTCACAGAGCGTTACCGCGGAAGATTAACCCGCTGAAATACAATAAGTTACAGAGGCCATTTTTCAACTACTTGATTATCAGAGCGTTACCGCGGAAGATTAACCCGCTGTGTATCAGCGCGTTAGAGGGTGTTTTGTAACCCCTTGATTGATAGGCAGTTAGAGCGGAAGATTAACGCATTGATTTACAGACCTTTACAACGATTTTTCGTCATCTTCCGGAAGATGAAATCTTTGCAAACCTTTGTTATTCAAGTACTTACCTGTTTTTAAGGGTAAAAATTTAATGTAATTCCTAACTTTTTCGTGAAAATCGGCCCTTCGAGGGGTCGAAAAGTCGTGAAAGTGTTAGGTTTTTGCATTTTCCCGGGGTCGGGTTCGGGCCTTACGTATTCCTTTGGTTTTCAAAGGTTTGCGGCGGCGATTTCGATTCCGCAGAATCGAACAGCTGTAAATACTTGGTTTACAGCGAGTTCATTTTCCCTTGTAACTGTCTTTCAATCAAGCAGTTACAAAATGACCCTTGTAACTGCTTGGTTTACAGCGAGTTCATTTTCCCGTGTAACTCGCTGATTATCAGGGTCAAATTATTGAATAACTATAACTACTTGACTATCAACGAGTTCATTTTCCCGTGTAACTCGCTGATTATCAGAGGGTATTTTTTGACACCGTCTAACTGCTTGGTTTACAGCGAGTTCATTTTCCCGTGTAACTCGCTGATTATCAAGGGGGTTTTTTTGGCCCTTTCCAAAAGTGGCCTAACCGCTTGATTTACAGCGACTTCATTTTCCCGGGTTTTAGGTCCCGGAAGGTATGCAGCAGGTTTGCCGGGGCAAGTAAACAAAAAAGGTCTGTATAAGCAAAAACGTTTTATTTTACGATTTTGTTACACTTTTCTATTATTTTATTTGGTGATTCCGTTTTTTCGTATTATATTTGTGTAACGAAAGGGGGAGAGAGGACGACACCTCAATAAGGTTAAAAGATTAAACACTTAAACACTTACAACTATGAAAGAGATGCAGAAAATACGGGAACGACTGGCGGCTTTTAAGGCCCGGTCAGCATGGGTCAAGGGCGTGAAAGAGATCGCCGAATGTCTGTTAGATAAATACGAGGAGATAGTACGGGATCGGGAGGGGTCAGACCCGGTGCCCCCGCTAACCGAAAAGACTGTACTTAACGGTGCGAATAGCTGGGAACAATATTGCTATGACGGTTGTGCAATGATCTACGACAGAGAGATCGCCGAGACGCTTTGCACGCCGTCCGAGTTGAGACATACAGATTTCGGGCGTAAGGCTCCCAACTCACGCGAAACGTGGATGGACGTGCAGGTAAGAGCGCATGTACAGGCTTGGGCATTAATTAAAAGGTGTATGCGATGAAAGATACATATTATATTAACAAGGAGTACCACACACTCGTACGTGTAACGTACAACACGACACAACAACGTACAACACGACACAACAACGTACAACACGACACAACAACGTAAAACACGTTGCATATTAACCAATTAAAACACATTTAAAGGTATGAAAAAAGAGAACGAAAAGGAGATGATGCTGCAGGCCGATCCGATCCCCGCAGAACACGCAGAAAACGAGGCCGCCGCAGACGCAACGCCCGAAGTGCAGAAAGCTACCGCGATCCTTCGCGCCAAACTGCCCGCGCTGGGCGCCGCCGCTCTCAACTTCGAGAAGCGAACCGGGAATTTCTTTCGCGCTACGCTCGTCACGCAGGAGGACGGGACGGAGAAACTCGTGCGCAGTGTGGTAGAGGACAGCGAGATTCCCGCCGACTGTGCCGCCGAGATCGCCGCCAAACGTGCCGCCGCATTCGTGCAGGCCGAGGAAAAGAACCGCGAGAAGATCGCCGCCGAGATCGCCCGCCTTGAGGCCGAGTTGCAGGCCAAGAAAGAGGAGGCCGAGCAGTTCGACGCTGACGTCGAAGCCGCAAAGGAGGTCGTGATGTCGTTCGAGTTGCCGAAGAGCGCAGGCCGCGCGAGCGTATCGGCACGACTGGCCGAGGTCGAGAGCAAGGCCGCCAAGATGCAAAGCGAGGCCCAGCGTCTGCGCCAGATGCTGATCGCCGCTGGTATCGACCCGGACGCACAGTAGAGAGGCAAATAGGTACGTACAAAAATCATTCGCTTTCGCAGGCAAGGTGCGTACCTGCTATACCCCCGGCCCGGCTTGGAGGTGCCGGGCCGGGGGTCTTTTAAACATTTAAACGTATGAAACTATATTTAACCAATTTCGGAGCGTTCGGACGGGCCGTAATAGAGTTCGAGAGTAAGGCGTGGCCTAATGGTGCAGGAAAAACAACGCTTGTCAATGCGTATCTATTCGCATTGACGGGGCGGTGTCTGACGGGGTTCCAGCCCCGACGAGTAGACGCCCCCGACGACGAGACGACCGGGGTAACAGTCGAGGGGTGGCCCGCCCCCACCATAGAGGTACGCCGCACGTTGTCGCCCAAAGGTTCGACTTGCTTGTATCTTAACGGCGACATGGCTACACAAAGCGAATTCGTCGATATTCTCGCCCAGCGATTCGGCATACCTATTGACTTGGTAGTCGCATGTGCTGACGCAAACCTTTTGACCGATCCGGCGCTTACCGCCGAGCAGTTACGCCGCTTATTGGTGCGTGCGTCCCTCGTCGAGAACGACGAGGCGACAAGCCTCCGACGCGAGCGTGATGCCCTGCGCAAAGCACGCAAAACAGCCGAGCAATATGCGTTGACTACCGTGGCTGTGCCCGACAGGACCGTCGAGCCGCTGACCGAGGCCGAGCGCGAGTATTTGGACACGTTCAACGGCTATCTGTCAACGGTGGGTTTATCGGAGGGGGCAGATAGCCGTTGCCCCATGTGCGGACGGCCTTACGACGCGGCCGAGACCGCTCGCCGACAGCGCGAGCGCAAAGAGGCCAAAGAGAAGGCACGCATCATGTCGGTAGAGGCACAGCGTATTCGGGAGAAGCAGGGCGCGTATAACGCCGAGACTGCCGCAATTGAGGAAGCGGAAGCGATCATATCGCGGGCGTCCAGCGCACGCCGTCGCGTGCAGGAGATCGACACACAGATCGCCGCCCTCGAAGAGCAAATCCGGGCCGCTGATGCGGCGGCAGTCCGTCCCGCCCTGCCGGACGACGTGCAGATCATTACCGAGACGACGGCCAAAACGACCGGACGAACTTCGTCCACTTGCACACTCACCTATAAAGGTGTGCCCCTTAAAAGCGTCAACCGAGCCAAGCGCGTAGAGATATGCGTGCGGATATTGGAGACGGCGCGAGTGATGACCGACACCGTCGACAAGATACCGATCATCATCGACAACGCGGAGAGCGTGCAGGGTCTCGATGACGTGCGGAACGTGATGCGTTTCACCGTCGGAGAGTAGAGGGGTAGCGTTACTTGCGTAAGACGCAACACGGTGGAGCGAAACCACGTAACGCACGAACCGGGCGATATTGCCCGCAAACTTAAACACTCAAAACTATGTACACACGTCAGGACTATATTAACCACAAATGCACGCACCGCGAATATTTCGCACAGTTCGTGAACGTTATGCAAAAGCGTATGATTCTTTCCCGTTGGACGGCCGAAGAGTTAGCAAAGGCATGGGAGAACGACGAAGCGTTTAACACGTGGTTTACTTCGATTAGGGAGTGGGACAAGATATTTTGCCCGGTAGACCCCCGCTTATTGGACGCGGTTGGGGAGAGTTCGACACCCTCAACGCGCACGTGTATTCTTAAAGAAGCCGCGCGGCAAATCGTAATGGAGCACTACGAAACGTGCGGGCGGGTGTACGATCAATTCAAATACAAAATTCTTTATTTAAGAGACGATCCGGGCCACTACGAGAGGTGCACGATGAATGTAATAGCTACGGACAAGGAGCACGCACAACGTTTGTTCGAGAAGGCCCACCCGGCATATCGATTTTTATCGGCAACAAAGTACAGCAAACACAACGCGGTTAAAAACAGGTGGGAACACTTAACAGACTGTTAAAGGTATGGAGGAGGAACGCAATGATATGGCGATATTGTTCGCAATATGCGGGGGTCTGCTGTACATAATTATTATAATAATAATCGTAGCATCGTTTATATCATGGTTATAGCAAAAATCGGTAACCCGATAATCCCGGACACGTCCGAGAAATCACGCGCTTTGTACGAACGTGCGAAAAAACTATCCGACGAGTATGGCGTGCACGTCGTGCTGTTCCCGGCAAAGGGTACGCAAGACTATGCCGATTGGTATACGAATTTCCCGCGTAAAGTACGCTCGGGTATTCTGATCGAAAAGGGCGCATTTATCAACCAACAAGGCAACGTTAGAAAAAGTTACCAGTACCCCAAAAATCCCACGTTTGACTGGCTCGAGCAGAAGATGGCCGAAACGTCAGGCGTGCTGTCCGACCCGGAGACAGCGGCACGATTGCGTAAAACGCCGCGCATCTATGACGGTATTATAAAGGTATGGACAGACCTTGTTAATAAAGGTGCGACGATCACGGCCGAGAGAAAAGGCGAATATATACTGAGGTATGGCACATACACGAGCACTTTATGCGAAGGTAGTTGCCTTACGTTCAACTGCTACCCGGACGTGGCTCAACAAGTGTATGCGTTATATCGGAAAGCACAGGAGACAGCCCGCCTGCGTGCTTTAGCCGAGCGGTACGGTTTACAATAGCGCGTTTTGTCCGGCGGTCTTTGATCGGACCGCCGGGCCCTAACAATTTAACATAATTAACTATGAATAACATCATCGTCTTAACAGTGACGGTGCACGCGAATTATATCCAAACGAGCGTGCGCAAGTACTACACATCTTTAAAATATGTGGGGTACGGGTTCGGGTGTGCCGACATCCCCCGCGCCATCATGGAATGCGATGGTGTCGAGGGCATCAATAATCTGATACGCAACGTATTTTCATCCGGGATCGAGTCGCCGGACGAGTGCCTGCCCGGATTCAAAGGCTGGTTTACTATATGTGTCGAGTTCCCTAACGGGGACGACATGAACGAGTTCGACGTGCGTGAGTTTCGCGTTGTGCACGAGAGACGGGGCGGGCGTGACCTCGTGAATGCGTTCGCAAATCCTGCATTCCGTGCCTTGCGGCGCAAGGTGCTGACAAACCTGTTTACGGCTTTGTCCGAACGTGACGCCGACAAAGTGGATCAAGTGCTAAAAGCAATTGAGAACGCGAGCGGCGCGAAGTTAAACGTGTAAGGTATGAACGTAAATATAGTACACTCCGGTAGTAGCGGCAACACCGCATCAATCGACGACTTTCTGATTATTGACGTAGGGTGGCCCGAGGTCCCCAAAGGGGAGCATGTATTACTCACTCACAACCACTCGGATCACACAAAATGCCTCGATAAGGTGGGGGGCTTACCTACCTACTGCACCCCCGAGACAGCCGACAAATTGGCCCAAAAGTGGCCTTTCCTGGCTTTCTCCAGTCTTACCCCGGGAGACGTTAAAGTGCTGCGTTCCAATGAGTTCCAATACACCATTAAGATCATTCCCTTGCGCCATGACGTCCCGTGCGTGGGGTTCGAGATACAAAGGTGCGCACGGTCGGAGTACGCCGAGCCGCAAACAATCCTTTGGCTTACCGACTTTAACGAGATCGTGGACGAAAAGTACATCATTCGTGCGTTGAGAGACAAACGTTTCGATCATATATACATCGAGTGCAATAATACGTTATCAACGGGCGACATGATGGACTTATTTTTCACGGACGAGGTACCGCGTGACGAGTTCCACCGACGTAAGTCCTATCAAAATCATTGCAACGTAGAGTATCTTATTGGTCTTTTTACTCGTGCGGGTTACACACCGGACCGTCGGTACGAACTCCCGGTTACGTTGTTGCATAAGAGTTCGTATTACTACTTAAACCATTCCGAACGTATTGTCGAGTTATGTAAACTCGCTAACGTTATAAATCCTTTAATTTAATTAAACGTATGAAAAGCTATTATGATTTGAACATTCTTATGAGCGCAAAATTCGTTGAGTACGAAAACGGCGCTTTGGAGGTTAAGATCGGGAACACGGTCGAAAAATTCCCGAATCCCGACGTATCGACGGCCTGCCACGTCATCGGACTGATCGAAACGATCAAACAGTCTAAAGGTCTGTGGGAGGCCTTGATCGGGGAGGCGGACGAGGCCAACGCACTCAAAGACCTGCACGACTATATAAAAGACTGCATGGGCTTACGCGAACAGGTCTGTGTGCGGGATATGGCGTTGCGGTTTGAGGTAAGCAACGGCGTAGCGCTGAACGTTACGGATAAAAACGTGATTACCCTCACTTACCTCTTTTCGAAGAATGACGAAGATGGGGCAAAACGTCTCAAAGAGTACTACATTAACGCGCTTAAAAACGCATAACACATTTCAAACCAATTAAACAATTTAAACGTATGGACAGATTCCAAATTAAAGGCGCACCCGTGTGCCGTGTCGTGTACCCCGCAGGCCTTTTCGAAAAGAAGGCAGTAAAAGGTGTGGAGGGTGACCCCAAGTACAACGCAATCATCCTCGTACCCAAAACGGACGAGGACAAAGTCAAACAGATTAACGACCGTTTCGCCGAAGCGTTCGCAGAACTTCAGTCGAAAGGATTCAAAGGCAAGAACGCGAAAGCGATCAACCCGAAAAACAACTGCTGGGTCGACGGTGACGAGTTCGCCGATATGAACGACGGCAAGGAAGCGTTCCGGGGGTATATGATGCTCAAAGTTGCATCGAAAAACTTCCGCCCGTTGGTATCGGACATGCAACGCCGTATGATTATCAACGGTGTGCCCATGCCGAACGTATCGGTGGAAAACCTTTCCGACGAACGTTTGGAGGACGGTGACTACATCATCGCAAACGTATCGTTCTGGACGTACTATAACTCCACCGCGCAGGGCATCGGTTGCAATGTTCACGCTGTGGTGAAGTATGCCGACGGTGAACGTATCGCCGGAGCGTCGAACAACGTCGAAGACTATATCGACCTCGGAGAGTACGAATGAAAGCCGTGCGCACCTATCGAAGACGATAACGGTGACCTACCTTTTTAAAAGGGACACGTTGCATAGAGGGGCTAAAGCCTCGCCGGGCGGGACGGCACAACGTGCAAATTTTCAACTTATTAAAAGTATGATACGAAAGAACTACAAACAAATTCTGTTCCTTGACTTCGAGACACGCTCGGAGTTGGACGTGCAGGACGTCGGGTCCCACAGGTATGCGCGCCATGCGTCTACGGAAATGACGCTTATTTCGTGGGCGTTTGATGACGAGACGGCGTGTACGTCTCGTGAAATGCCGGAGGAGGTATACAAAGCAATCGAAGACTGTGATACGTTGAAAGTCGCGCATAACGCCGAGTTCGACGCGGCGATTGCGATTCACGTATTAGGTATCGACACCCGTTTGTGTGACTGGTACGATACCGCATACGTTGCGGCATACTACGGCTTACCCCGTAAGTTGGGCTTCCTTGCCAACGTACTCAAAACGCAGGCCAAAGCATCGCCGGAGCAGATGTTACATTACGCAAAGCCCGTAAAGAAAGCCGCACCTGCTGATTCGATGGATTTATTCGGCGTACCTACTGACACCGAGTACAACGAAATGAAGGAGCGTTTTTCAGAATCGTTCGAGAAGTCCGTATGTGTAGGTAGGTATAACGAAGACGTGCGGATCGTCGAAACGGCGGAACATCTGCGCGTATGCCTCGAATACGTACAAGGTCTGCGCAACAGTCCTATGGTAAAATCCGTCATGCAGTACGGACAGGAGTTAATCGAAATTGAACGTACCTTATTGTTCAAACTGTACGCAGTTTCGGACGTGGAGGTGATGCGGCAGGCGTATAATATTATGTCTCCGCTTCCGAGCATCGAGTGTTTCGTAATGCAGTTTACGTTTTACATGAACTTCGACGGCGTACCGTTCGACATGGACCTCGCCACGCAGATCGAAACACTCGCGCATAAGTACGCAACGGATGCGGGAGAGGAGGCGCGACGACTGTACGGCGTAGAGAATTTACGCTCTACGAAACAGGTGCAGGCCGCGTTAGCCTCGTGCGGGGTAGAACTCTCGTCCCTTAATAAAAAGGCACGCGAGGGGATCACACACCCCATTTTGGAGTTGCGCGATCAAGCTACCGGAGCCGCATTTTCGAAAATCAAAACAGCCCGCGAGCGGATTTGTCTGGACGGCCGTCTGCATGGTGAGTTCGTCGGACACGGCGCCCACACGGGCCGCTGGAGTAGCCGCGGCGTGCAGTTGCAAAATTTTGCACATGGAGGAGACGACACGTCGACAGACCTGTCTAAAGTACAAAGCTACGATCACTTGCGTAAGCATCTGCGTTTGTGCATCTACGGGGCGGGTAAGGATTTCGTGTGCGCAGACCTTTCGCAGATCGAGGCGCGTGTGACGGCATGGCTTGCGCAATGCAAGTGGCGCATGGACGCATTCGCCAACAAAGAGGACATATATTCACGTTCGGCTGAACGTATGTTCAACATCCCGGAGGTACACAAAGGTATGCCGGAGCGACAGATGGGTAAGTGCGCGGAACTCGGGTTGGGGTTTGGCGGGGGTCCGAACGCAATCGACCGCGTTGCACCCGACTTTTTCCGCACGGTAGGGCTTGAAAAAGTTACGGAGATCGTGCGTAAATGGCGTGAAGCAAATCCCGAGATTTGCGATTTGTGGCGTAGGCTGCAGCGTGCGTTCCGTGAATCTTTAAGATCGAGCGTATGTCGTGTAACCGTTGTCGATAACGTGCGTCTCGTCTTTAAGTATGACGGGCGGACCGCTTCGATCACTCTACCCAGCGGGCGTGCCTTATATTATAAAGGTGTGCATATGGACGAACGGCACGATTTGTATTACCTCGATTACTCCCGAAGCGGAGAGCACGCCGTGCGGACGAAGATATGGGGCGGCGTACTGACGGAGAACATTGTACAGGCGATAGCACGCGACATACTGGTCGATATTATGCGTCGCGTACAAAACGCATACTGCACATATAAGTGTGTGGGTACCGTCCATGACGAAGTATGGTATCTTGTCGATGATGGCGTTGAGGCGTACGCAAACATTATACAAGAGATGGAGCGACCCATTGAGTGGGCACCGGGTCTTGTTACGACAGGCGACGGGTTCTATTCTGACCGATACATTAAATAACTAACCGATATGAAAGACGTAACTATAATCATTGACGGTGAGACCCATAAACTCGTATATACCGAATCAGACGGTACGCACGACTGCGATCTGTGTTCGTTGTATCTGACGTGTAATATTTTCAACGACCCTATCTGCAAACTGAGCGGGGCAGACCTCGACAAATCATTTTACTTCAAACGTAAGCTATAAGACGTAAAGTAATATGGAACTCGATAAACTTAAAACAAAGGACGCGGTTGTTGCGCCCAAGCCTCAAAAGCAGGAGCACCGATTTTTGGGGACGGTAATACGCCGTCCCGGTCTTACGTTGTTTGAGTATAACTCAAAGTCAAAGACCGTGCAAGTAGCCGAGGTAAACACGCAACACTCTTATCGTTACAATGAGAAGACGAAAAAAGTTGGCGTCAGTAGCAGAACCCGTGTGCAAGTACGTGACGGGTGTATGTACGTTCAAGCGTTGAATTTGAAAAACGCAATTCGCAAGGTGCGTAAAGCGGGGTTCGAGGTGTTAGAGTAAAAAAAAACAACTATGGTTTATGACATAGCGTTAGGAGCAAAACGTACGGCCACAAGCGTACAACAGCAATACCAATGGGAGTGGCCCGAGATCGTCAAACGTCTAAAGGACGTCGTATACACGCAAGAGACTATGCGGCAGTACTCGGACATGACGAAAGCCCAGCGTGTCGAAGTAAAGGATGTAGGTTTTTTTATCGGAGGGCTTGTAGCCAAACGTAAAGTATCGTACCGTCAATTACTCGTTATCGACATAGACGAAGCCGACGTGCAGACCTTAAAAAAGCTACACGAATGGCTGTACGGTCGTCAATACATTATACATTCGACCCACAGTTCGACACCGACAGAACCGCATTATCGTGTAGTCGCGCCGTTGTCTCGTATTGTAGTTGCGGACGAGTACGCCGCGATGATGCGCATACTACACGACCAGTTCAATCTGCCCCTCGACACGTCTACGTTCGACTTTAATCGTATAATGTTCCTCCCGTCCGTACCAAAAGACGCAAAGTACTACTTCGATGCGCACGAGGACGGCGAACCGTTGGACGTAGACGAAATCCTCGGACAACGCAAAGATTGGAGGGACTTATCGGGTATTGAAGTACCCGCAAAGGTACGTGTACAGGACCCTAAATTCAAGGGTGGCATTATCGGCGGCTTTTGTTCGAAGTATACGATACGTGAAGCAATCGAAACATACCTGTCTGATGTGTGGATTCCTACTAATAGCGGACGTTATACGTTAGCAGGTGCGACGACATACGGGGGAGGTGTGATCTATGAGGACAAATATTTGTACTCCAATCACTCGTCAGACCCCTATTTAGGTAGGTGCCACAATGCGTACGATGCCGTGCGTCTATACAAGTTCGGAGAGGGTAAACAGGGTGAAGCGGCGATGGCCGCGCTTTGCGACTCTCTCGGTATTAAGCCGGACAGCGGGAAAGCGCACAGACTTACGTTGGACAGTATGTCTGACGAGGAGGCCAAAGCGATCCTTAACGAACGTTTGGAGGTGGACAATAAGGGCAATCTTACGAAAACGTTGAAAAACGCGGAGTTAATACTTACCTACGACCCGGACGTGCGGGACGTATTTGGGTACGATCAGTTCTCCGAGATGCCCGTGTTGAAAAGACTACCCTACTGGCGCACCTCACAGGTGCGTACGGATAACGAGGACTGTAAGAATTTACAGGAATACATCGACATGGAGGATGTGGACGAGAGTTATCTACGTTTGCATTTCGAGGAGAAATACGAGTTCGATTCCCGTATCGTATTGAACGATGCTTTGAACATCGTTGAGCATAAGAACGCTTTTCACCCCGTGCGTGACTACCTTAACTCGCTTAAATGGGACGGCGAAAAACGTTTAGAGACGATATTTATCGACTGTTTCGGTGTGGCCGACACGCTATACTCACGCGAGGTAGGCATAAAGTTTTTCGTTGGAGCGGTACGGCGTGTGTTCATGCCCGCATCAAAGATGGACTACATACCTGTGCTGGTCTCGGAGGAGGGTCTCGGTAAGTCACGCTTCATTCGACGTATGGCGAAACTATGGGGTAGCGATACGTTCTACACGTTTAATGGTAGTAAAGAGGCGTACGAACAGTTGCGCGGCGTGTGGATCATGGAGATTCCCGAGTTGAACGGCGTGCAGAATCGCTCCACCAACAGCCGTAAAGCGTTTGTAACCAAAGGTGAGGACCGTTATCGCTCGGCATACCTTAAATACACAAAGACGTACAAACGTCAATGCGTGTTTATCGCCTCGTCGAACGACGTCGTTTTTCTCGACGACCCGTCGGAGGACGGTCGGCGTTGGTGGGGTTTGATGTGCAACCCGGAACGTATCACGATCAGCGTGCACGACGATTCGTTCCTCGACCTTGTGGACAAATACTGGGCCGAAGCCGTACACTACTATTTACAAGGTGTGTTGCCCGTATTGTCGCAGGAGGCGGAGGAGCAAGCACGAGAGGTACGTAACGTGCATCGTGCGGAAGACTTGGACCTCGGTTCATTGCTCGATTATCTTAACATGCCTGTACCCAATAACTGGGACGAGATGTCAACGTTCGAACATAAAGATTATTGGGAAGACAAAAAAGAGGTATGGACAGGTAAGCCCCGTGAGTACATTTGTACGCAGGAGGTAGCACGAGAGTTTTACGGGTATGATCGTAAAGAAATGAATACGGCCATAGGTCGTAAAGTAGCAGACGCGATACGTGCGACTAAAGTATACCGTCCTACGGGTAAAAAACGTATCTTCGGTATTTATGGGTCCTCGCTTGCGTGGATAAGAAACCCCGAAAAGAAATAGTATGAATCCAGTAGTAGATTTTTTTAACATAGAGATGTCGAAATTCAATGTGCCGTATGCTCTGTGTGAACAACTTGCCAAATTTGGCCACACACCTTACCTTGCATGGACGGCAAGACGTTTGGTAGACCGGAAAGATAAAAACGGTTCGATATTGGCGATGTCCATGCTTATGGACGAAACCGTACCGCTGTCGCGTATACGCTACGCACTTTATAATTTCGAAACCAAACCTATCGAGGAGTTGCAAAAGCTACCCAACTATGAAGCGGTGATGGGGGTGGTAAAAAAGGAGTACAAATTTCCCGAGTTTTGGGATGACATTGTACAATATAACTACTCGCATTGTGTGCAACTGGCCGTTATCATCCTCCTCGAACAAGGTTTGAGCGCGAAGGACGTCATATCTCAATTAAAGGTACGTCAGTCTATGGTGTACAAAATACGTAGTGCATACCTTAAAGATAAACTTAAAGAGCTGGCGAAACCATGATAATCAACCTTTCGGGTAAACCTTACTCTAAATTCTCCGCTGTGCAGCGTCTTGCTCTTAACGGGGCGCACGTTGTGGAGGTTAACCCCTCAACCTTTCCCGCATTTTGCGATGCGTACGATAAACACGAGTATCTTATTACGGCAGTAATTGTGGACAAAGAGGATTTTGTGCTCGCAAATGACGTGATTAATTACGTTGATGATCGGCTGACACGGGTCGTCACGTTGGATGTGACGATTGACCCGGACACAGGAACGCATAAATTTAACGACTATGAGTAAGAAAATTTATAGCGAGAAACTCGTTGCGAAATACCTACTCAACGTAATAAAGGAGGCCGACGGCCTTATCTTTAAGATGCACCCGATAACCAACAAAGGCATCCCGGACTATCTCGTGCATTGTAACGGGCATACCTTTTATGTGGAGACCAAGACCACAGGAAAGGTATGCACGGAAGCGCAAGTGTTTTTTCACAAGATGCTTAAAGAACAAGGAATAGAAACGTATGTGTTAGACGTACCTGTTCATAATCTCAAAGAACTTCAAACATTATCTTACAAAACGTATTAGCTATGGCAAGAACAAACAATGATGAACAGCAGGATGCACTGAACATTCTGCTGGCAACTATCGAAGTAGCAGCGGCAAATGTAAAAGGTCGGCATTGGTTGGTGTCGGGAACACATTTCCGTTCACTCCATTTGGAGTTCGACGACGTGTGGAAAACACTCCTCGATGCCGCCGACAAGGTGGCCGAGACGCAACGTGTAATCGGCGGCGTGCCTTACATTGGTTTGTCCGAATTTGTCGAAAGGTCAATCGTTGCGGAAGACCCGCAAACCGCAATTGGGGCAGAACTGATGGTCGAACGTACACGCAACGAACTCAACGTGCTTATCGAGAGCATTCACAGCGGAGTGCGGGAAGACTTTTTCGACCCCACCACCGAGAACGACGTACTGAACATTTCGAGTGCGCTTCGTCATCACATCCTGTTCCTCGACGGTTTCCTCGCAAACTGGAAAGCGGCCGTATGATCTACCTCGTGTGTATGATACTGCTCGCCATGATCGTTGCACCACTCGTGATACTGGTGTATATCCTGTACCGTAACGTGGTAAAGCAACGCGAATGGAACGAGTATAAAAAGCGTAACAGATGGTAGAGTTACGAGAGTACCAAAAGAACATCGTGCGTGTAGAAATGGAGCGTAAGAACGTTCTGATCGTCGCGCCGATGGGTGCTGGTAAAACGTTGGCAACGCTGACTGCGACCGCCGCTTTGATCGTACGAGAGGGCTTAAAGAATATACTTATAATAGCCCCAAAACGTGTAGCATCGAGCGTGTGGTCGCAGGAAGCGGCTACGTTTAACATGGGCCTAAACGTACGTTACTGTGAAAAAGCGTTGGACGTGAAGTTGTTCCTTATGTCCCCGGAACCCCACAAGGTATGCGTGTGTAGTGTGACCCGCATTAAGGAAATCCCGCACGGTTGCTGGGACTGCGTCATCATCGACGAATCTACCTTAATGAAGCATAAGCAATCGTTACGTAGTCGCGAAGCCCGGCGTATCTGTAACAAGGTCCCGCGACGCATCCTGCTGTCCGGCACACCTGTACACAACGGGTATATAGGCTTGTGGCATCAATGTTTCCTGTTAGACGGTGGGGCGGCATTGGGCCGTACGCTCGGAGAGTTCTATCGCCGTTACTGTCGTGTGAAATACCAAGTGAACGGCGTAGTGTCGATTTACGAGGTAGACCCGTCGCAGGTGGATCAACTGATGAACGACTGCCGACACTTGGTGTACATCGTCAAAAATAGTGTCGCCTTACCGGAGTGCCTTTATAAGAATGTGTACGTCGATCTGCCGAAACGTCGTATGACGGAGTATAAAACGTTCGAAGAGACGAACGTACTTGCGTTCGAAAAAGAGAATGGGGGCAAACCTTATGGGGGAGACGAGAAGACATTCCTCGCGTTCTCTCGCACGTCGCTCGGTATGAAACTACGCCAATTTGCATCCGGGTGTGTGTACTTGGACGATACGAACGAAACGTATGACGTGGTGCATACCGAGAAAATAGAGGCTCTTAAAGACCTCCGAGAATCGTATGACGGGGGGATGCTCGTGGCCTATGGATTTAAGAGCGAGTACGAGGAGTTAAAAAAAGCCTTCCCGACGGCCCGGCGCCTCGATACGCCGCAGGACATCGCCGATTGGAACGCCCGGAAGATCGACATGGCGCTGGTCCATCCGGCGAGTGTAGGCCACGGGCTTAACTTACAGTTTGGCGGATCGGTCGCTGTTTGGTACAGCCTTACCTATGATGCCGAACTTTACGCACAGTTGAACAAACGTCTGCATCGAAGCGGGCAACGTGAAACTGTAAGTATTATCCATCTTATCACTCGTGGAACAATCGACGAGAAAGTGCTTAAAATTTTACAGCGCAAAGAGCGCGACGCAGAAACCTTTTACACTTCAATGTAATGATACTGGATTGGATTGTTTTTATTATGATCGCGTTACTCGTGATCGTAGGAGCGATAATATCCATTGGCTTCCTTCTCAAATTAGTGTACGCTATTTTCGAATGGATAATAGATTTATAGTATGGCAAAGATAATACCCGAATGGGTCAAAGAAGCACTTAACGAGAAGTTGGCACGCGGCGACATTGGTTTCGCGTCGTGCGGTGTCTATACGGTTTACGTTGAACGGCATAACGAATGTTGGTGCGGGCGTTTGGACGCAGACTGCATACCTACTTGGTACGGATGGGAAGGTGAACCCATGAACCGCCCCGGTGTCCGTGATCTTTCATGGAAAGATTTTTACGTAATTTACAAGGTATGAGAGACAAGTACAGAGAATACGATTGCGGTCGTGGGTTGCGGGATGACGACATACCTATCCGTAAGCAAAAACGAGCGAAACGGTGGGACAAACGACAACGTATAAAACGAGTAAAGCCCGACAAATAGTCGGGCTTTTTGTTATTCAGATAATTAACACGGTCGCAACGAATGTTGCCCATATGATGACACCACCCGCGAGTGTTGCGAGGATGTCCTGCATGTCGACTTTCGAATCAATGTTGCGTTCTTTCACAACGGCGGCTGTCATGACAGCGATTACCGACGTCAGTAACGGTACCCACCGCCACAAACTGCCTAAAGGCATGGCTACGATCAGTACGATAAACGCGATAGCCGCTCCTACGGCGAAATGCTGGTACTTGTCTTTGGCAATGGCGTTAAGCCATGCGATGATCTTTTTCATAGTTTCCACATAGCGAATTTTTGGCGGGTACGTATGTACTCGGGGGTATGTTGATAGTTATAGGCTTCTCTCTCAAAAGAGATGTTTCGGTAGGCGCTCCCTTTCATAAAGAGCCGTACCAACCACTCTACAATGTAACAGAGGTAAAACCCAACGTACAACAAGTCTTTCATCTGCTCCGTATGAATAGCTTCGTGGTTAATAGTTGTCCCCGATAGCGGACGGTACTCTTTACGTGCAAATACGATACCGAATAGATTGATTGCGACGAACCCCTTGAAAGGTATTACGCCATTATATACTATTTTCACGGCTGGGAGAAAATTACAGACGTAGGTACGTAACCGAGTTTCGACGGAACCTTCGTCAGCATGAACTGAATGGTATCTCCGGAGTTGACGGTATAGGTTTTCGAGTACCGCAAATCTGCTTGGTTTGCAAACGGTAGCGGGTACTCTATTCGTACGTCGACCGTAGTCACAGTATTGGACGAGTACGAGAGCATAAGCGGGAGAACCGCGGGCCAATCCGAGAAAGAAGAGCCTAAATTATACGCTCGGATAGTAACCACCAACGGAGATAACGTCCTATTGTACGCTACTTTTGCCGTTTTCATTTCCCATAACCCCGACTCAGTACCCCCGGGCGAGGTAATGAGGTCGACCAAAGAGATTGCCAAAGAGGTGGACGAGGCGATATAGTTGTACGTCAAAGGCGAGAGTACGCAAGGCCGCAACGCGTACGCCAATTTCGGCGTCGTTACGGCGCTGTTCGCCAATTTCGGCGTTGAGATTGCAGTCTCCGCGATCATATTTCTGACAATGGAGAAGTTGGGGATCGAGAGAGGCCCCCTCCACGCTTCGATATTACTCGGTGAGGCCTCGCCAATGAAGACGGCACCCGGTAGGGTTGAATCTTTCGTTGCGATACATGCGTAAGAGAATAACTGTGTAGTGCCGTCCCCCATCACACGATTATCGTTTGTCGAAATCTCCGCACCGTATATGCTATCTTCGAAAAATATCGGGTCGCCGTCATCATACAGATAAAGGCGTCCGTTATACGCGATAACTCCGGAAGTAAATGAATCACCATCATCACTAACGTTGAACCCGCACAATATACGGGGGGAAGTTTCGGTTCCCTGCGCTAACGCAGTATTAAGACCGTACCATAGGTCCGCAAGGTCTTGGACTTTTAACGGGCGTTTTACGCCCGGATTTGCAGAATTGAGTTTGAGAATAGCCATAACTATTAAGGTTTAGGACCAAAAACTAAATTTATCTTTACGTAAAAAGGTATGAGAAGTTGCAGGTATGCACGTACTTCGTCCTCCGACGCGCCGTTAAGAGAGATGTACATATACAACTGATTAGGCGTTTCGACGTATGGTACCAACGGTTCGCTTAACATGCCGTAAGGGAACTCCGGAGTGTTACCGGTACCATTATACGACATGTAATAACTGTCGTCGAGGGACGTATACTCAACAGACACACCTGTAATTTTCTCCAAAACACGCGTAATTTGGCCCTGGCTGTTAGTGCACTCTGCTATGGCCAACGCGATCAATCTCGCGCGACGGAACGTACGAGAGACGAACGGCAGGCAAAGGCAGAATATGAATTTGTATAAGTTGGAAGCGTTCCCACCTGCGTCGTATGAAAACTCTCGCAGGTAGAACGCAACCAACTTAGGCATGTCGATGTATCGGAACATTACGAAAGCGTTTTAATGAGTGAAGTTGTGATCGGCGTAGCAAACGTAAAGGCGCCGTTTGTGAGGTTGAAAATACCGTCAACAGGTTTGACCGTACGTGTGCTACCATCCAACCCCGTTTCTGTTGCAACAGGATTACTGAAACTTACCGCACGTACCTTTTCATACCTCTGTATTACGTCTACGATCTCGGTTAACGTAACGGTATTGGTCTCTCGCAGGGTCGCTTCGTGAGCCAATAGGTTTGCCGTGATCTGATCTGCGGCGTATTGTGCGTCCGTACCTGTCTGTACATAGATGATAAGTCTGGGATCGGTGATCTTCGCAACGTCCATAGACGTAACGTTCAACTCCAGCCCCATCGGTTGGAACGCTTTGAAATAGGTCTGCAACGAGGTTAACTCGTCAGCGGTGAGTTTCCGCAGATGACCATCCGTGCCGAGTGCGTTGGCAAGCAGGGTCCAGTTCGGATATGCACCGACAACGTATGCCTGCTTGATGATCTGTTTCTCCGTATCGAGCGTAGCGTAATAGCCGCCTTGGTTGATCGGATCGTAGACCAACGAATCACCGTATTGGAACGCAACGGCTTTCCGACGGTAGTATTCCACCGTCGTGATCTTCTGATTTGCGAGCGCTTCGTTGATGACATTCAACGTATTGTTACGCTCCATCGCCTCGCTGTCGGCCAACGTACCTACTACATCAATGATTTTACTCTCGATGTCTGCGTCCGTTGTACCGAACGTAGGTAACACGGCTTTCAGCGCGTTCGTGATAGTTGTTACTGCACCCATATCCTAAAGGTGTAAGATGTTTCGCCGACCATTAGGGCGATACGAAACGTGAATCCAACGGTAGTTCTTTTCGTCGATCAGTTGATCGAACGGGATTGCGGACTGCGCGATCATGTCGAACAACTCTTTGTTCTTGGTCGGATCGCCAGCCGTAATATCCGCTGCTTCGCCTTTCATGTGTTGCGACGTTGCGGAGCCGCCTATCGCCGCGTTTAACTTCGGACAGCGGTAACCGGAGTTGACAATGATCGGCTTTCCCCACATTCGACGGATCGGGTCCAGTACGTTCCACATCAAAGCGTCGAGTGCGGCTGACGCTTCGGGTGTAGGGGTATTGTCGATCCCTCGTATTCGTGCTGTGTCGGAGCGCGTAAGTTCCGACTTTGTAAAAAACTCTGCCATTATATTACGTATTTAAAAGCGTTTCGATAATCCCTTCCCCATACCTTACAGCGGCCCCGATCCGGTAAAGGTCTGTGGAGTACGGGGCTTTCGCAACGCCGAGCGTGTTATACACTTTCTCAACCTTAATAGTTACGTCCTTACCTGCAAGGTCCGGCGTCCACGTTTGGCCGATGTCTGCAACATCCTCACCCATACCGGGTAGCGTATCGAAACCAATACGTTCGCTGACGGGCAGTTGTCGCAGGATGGCGGGGATGCCCGTCAGCGAGCCGTATAGGTTAAACGCGACGTCGACAATAGTCGTATTCTCTTTAATCTTCATAGCGTCCCGTGAATAAAAGTTGTTCGTCGATCAGTTCGATAGAGACATCTGTCGCACCGTCTTTCTGTGCCTGCTTCTTTGCATCGGCCAGTACTCCGGCGTGCAGGTGAGGTCGCCGATTGATAATCCGCGCCCCGATCTGCGCACCTATCTCGGGCTTGGTGATGCGGCATACCTGTGACACGGCGATAAGCGCGACGTTTTGGTTGTCGATGGTACCTTTTACAAAAGGTCCGTCTTCCGATATAACAACGTCACCGACGTTAAAATCGTACACTATGCCTTTCATTACTGCTTAATTTTTTCGTTCTCGTAATCGCTGTTATCGAATGAATCGACGTTTACCTTTGCGTAGGTAGTAGTAGTGGTATTACCTACCTGTTGTATCGCGCTACCGGAGGTAGCCACGAGATGCGAATGCGATGCGATAGCCGATTGGATGGCTTCGATCTGCTGTTGCAATCTGTTCAGTCTCTCCGTGAGTTTCCCTACAATCACCAGCCCATCTAATGAACCTTCGTTCATTTCGATTAAGTCCGGTGTTATACGTACTTTTGAGTTACCAACCGTTACGTTTACTTCGTCGGGATCGGTCGTAAACGTTATGGCTGTCTCGTTACGTTTAAACGCCCACTTATCAATCTCCGAGATACCCACAAATACCGGACGGTTAATGTCGCCATCTATAAATGTGATAAGAGCGGCAGACCCCTCGGTAGGTACGTGCACCATCCCATACTCCTCCGTCCCGTACAAAGACAGAGGTACGGGGAACGTCTTGTCCTCCTCAAACAGGTAAACCTGCGCGACCCCGTTCGCCGTGTCTACCTCCTTGACGGTGACAAGTACGGTACGAACGGTGTAGAACATCTGCGCGAGGAATGCGCCGAAAGCTCCCCCTGCTTCCTCGGCCGGGTCGTAGCTAACACGTTTAATACTCATATCGCAAAGACTTTATCGGTGACGGTTAACGTCTGGAAAAAACCGTTAACGTCTCCTTTTAGCTGATACTCTAATACGTAGTACTGTCCGGATAATTCCGGGAACAGCGTGTGGGTAAACTCAACTGTTTGCAAAGGGTCTACCTTTGGGTAGAGCGGAAGGATCAGTTTGCCTTTGTTCCTGCGTCCCTGTAAAGACAGTAACATTTTGTCCGCAAACTTATCCAACTCCGTTACGCTATCCAACGTAGAGTAGCTACGTATCGTCTCGGCATACCTTTTGTCCAGTTCACTTTTTTGCTTCGTGCTACGCGACGTGCGCAAACCTCCGGTTGCGGTGTATCGCTTGCCCGTTTTGAGGATGCCTGTAACCTTAACCTCGTAGTTAATAAAACGTGAATCCTCGCGAATAAGGTCTGCCCCGAAAACGTTATACTTCGTGTTGAGTTTCTCAATCGGGGCGGTACTATCTTTCGTCAAACCTCCTATGTACACTTTCCCGTCGTCCGTCACACCCCCGTACAAAACCATCAATTGCATAAGTCGCTGTACGGTATCGTACGGACTGAAATCGACCGGATTGTTAAACGGGAACGTACTGGTCGCAGCCTGTACAAACGGTCCGTCGGTTGTATACGTCAGTTCCGGTATGTTCGGGTTTATATCAAAACCCATGTTCTCGCGCTCTTTTGCGAACGCTTCGTTTGCGATGGGCAGGATGTCCTGCATGATCTGCGTCATCTTAACGTCGCCCCATACCTTTTGGACCCGGCCGAATTTAAGGATCAACGTAAAGTCGCGCAGGTATAACGTCGTGGGAAAGCCCTCTACAACCTGCTCGATCAATCCGTTAAATACGCGCATTTTCTTGTATCCCTCGTACCACATATATACCTCAACGTGCGCGAACGGTTTGATAACATTGGGCTTAAAGACCTCACGCATACGCGAGCGGGCCTCCCCCTGTTGCTCAATACCGATAGCGTACAAAGGTAAGGTGAGAACAGCCGAATCGCCAAGTTGCTTGTCGTTACCGGTAAGCACGAACGATTCAAATTGCCCTACCCAAATATCCTCTATGTATACCTCGTTGCGGCAGATAAGATAGTTCGAGTTCATAATTAATAGTTACCAGCGTCCGAATCGACCTCGCGTAGGTTGAACGTAACAACGTTCTCCCCGTATTTCACCTCCGTAAGAGTAAACTCGAACTGATACGTACCCATACCTACTCGGGGCGTGTCCGTATATTCGGTGATTATCGCGTATTCAATTCCGTGCGTTTCGTTAATTTTTTGGTTACGTATGCGCAGAATCTGGTCCTTTTCGTAAAACTCGTTGAGAAATTTCGACAGTTCCGCTATCTTTGCCTCTGCTTCGTTCTCCAGCCGCTTCATGATTTGGAGGTTTGGCTGGTTGTTTCGAAGGGTAAGACGTAACGTACAGTTTATCGTCTTGGCCTCTTTACGTGTCTGCTGGATAATGTCCGGCCCGTCAACGAGAGCCGAGACGTTTAACCGCTTTCTCGCTTTCACGCTAAACGTCTGCGACATCGGCATGAAGTAGTCGCCGATCTGCAACGAGTAAAGTTTCGTGTAGTCGTAACGATCCAACTCCGCACCGGACCTGCGTTCTATGCCGTTTACTGTTTGTTCTTTACGAACAAAGGGTATGTTACGTATATCTTGTTGCTGTTGTTCCCGGTTTGTCTGCGCGGGGGCCAAGCGGCTTATCCCAATCCACGCTTTCGACAAGGCGAGAACGGTAGTATTGCGGATTGCGTCGCGAGCGTCGAGTGTCTCGGCGATCACACGGTTGGCCACCTTGTACGGTCCGGAGTTCTGTATAGCGCCCCGGACCGATTCGGTGGTGGTTTCTATTGCGTCTCTGACTATTCCCATACCTATATCCAACGTGTTCCCATCTTCCCGGTTGCGGCGAGCATTGCCTTTTGGATTGCTTCGGACGCTATTTGGTCGATGTTCTGTTTAACTTCTGCTACGACCTCCTGCGGGTCGTCGGTACTTATGTTCGAAGTCCACTTCACGATTGCGTCGTGGAAATGAATTTCGAGGTTGCGACGGTCTTTGTTAAAACCCGAAAGGTCCGACCCAGTAGCCCCCGCACCTGTTATCGCGGGTAATGCGCCCGGGGCGATGTCCGTTAATTTCTTAATAAACGTTCCGAGCGATTCGCCAAGGTCCGCGTAGTCAATAGCGTACGCCGCGTTCGCAGTCATTGGATTGCGCAACGTTGCTCTGTCCCACACTCCGGAATGCTTAACACCCGAATAACCTTTGTAGCTACCCGTTACGGGGTAGTAGACAGAGGTCGAATCCGAGTTAAACGCAAGTCCCGCGGCCCAATCGAGCGTACTTTCGTTCATTTTTCTACGCTGGTGCGGTGTCCACGGGCCGTTTGCATCATGCAACGTACCTATACCACGTACTGCGTTAAGCACATTCTCGTCGCGTTTTATCGCATCGAGGTATTGCGACAGATAGTCATTGATGGCTTTGCCACGCATACTCGGCGATACGTCTTTAAGAAGCCCGGCACTATCCAATGTAGTTTCGAAATTCTTACGAAAAGTGCGGTTATAGCGAAGATCGTCCAATGCACGTTCTTTGTCGTTCGCTATTTTGGCTTTCTGTGAATCCCCGAGATCGAGGCCGAGTTTTTCTCCAGCACGTTCTATAAACGTAATAAGTTTATCGACGAGCCGTGTCCCGTTATCCTCGAAATTTTCGAACAGGTTCTCCACGCGCTTAACCATTACGCGAAAAGCGTCATTATTGGTAACGGTAGAAAGGAGGGAATTCACCGCATTACCTCCCGCGCCTATAAGGCCCGCGCCAGCCCCGCCGACGTAACTCCATGCAGCGTTATTCCCAGCGATCTTGGCCCAAAAGTCCTGTCGTGCAAGTGCGATCTGACCGCGGGCACGCATACCTGCATTTGACGCATTGTCCAACTCGTAACGACGGAGGACCGCCAAAAGAGCGCTTTGGTCTTTAAGGAAAGTACGTACGTCTACTCCCTTCACGCCTCGCTCCTCCATCTCCTTTAGCGCGTACTTACCAAGTACGGGGGCTTGGTTAAGTAATTCGCGTATGTCTCGGATGTTCGGCGTTGCCTGCACCAATAACTGCTGTATGTTGGTCATCACACGCTCAAACGGTACACCCGCCTGTTGGGAAATAAGACCACCTACTTTGGTAAGGTTTGTCGCCTGCGCAAGTGATACCTTTGTGTTACCAGCGCCACCTACACCAAGCCCCGTCAAAACGTTTATACTGCTTAACGCAGTACTACGGTCCAAACCATAACTTGCGGCCAAAAAGTCTGCATTTGAGTTGGCCTGCTCGTACCCAACACCGAGGCCGGCACGTGCTTGGTGCCGGCGTGAGATAAGACGTACGCCCGAAGCAAAGCCCTCGGACTGCAACATACCTATCATGGCGCGTATACCTAACCCGCCAACCGCGAGTGGTACCGCAGTCGAGTAAGCCATCGTTTTAAGAACGGCCTTGCCGATCATACCTACCATAGACGTAGCTATGGCCCCAACATTTACACCACGCATTAATTTCTCTGCGTTCATGCCGAGAATGTTACCGTTTGCGTCGGGTTGGAGTATGGTAGAGAAACGTCCGCTGAAACCACCAAGGTTGAACCCGGTGCCGTAAGACATGATTTTCGTATTACGGTGACGTGTATAGCGCGAGCGTGCGTCTCGTTCCTGCTCACGATAGAACCGCGACATCGAACGCATTACGTCGCTTTGTCGCGTCATACCTTGTATGTACTCCCGGAACCGTCCGTTGTCAGCGGCATAGGATCGTCCGCGTATAGAAGACCCCGTAGGTACGGCCCCTACTCGTATAGTACGTGAGGGGATAGCGGCCGCGGCTGTCCCTACTGAACGTAATGCCGCGGCTAATGTGGTCGCGTTTGCCGCGGCCACACCAAGGTTTGCCGCCAGTTTTTCAGACCGAGAAACCGCGTTACCCCCTATATCCAGTACTATATTATACCCTGCCATCTTCTACAAGTTTTTCTACGCGGTCTTCTAAATTACCTGTGGCCCACGGAGCCAACTCAAAGTTACGTATAAGGTAATATGATGCCGCGAAAAGTTCCTCTAACAACGTCATGGGGTATAAGTCCCCATCTAACATAAGGTGATACGGAATGTTGCAATAGTGAGAAACGAATACCCGTTTAATAAAATACGGGTCTCGTTCCTTCGCTTGTTTGATGATCTTAAAGTTTTGAGCAATACGTTTTGCCTCTTCCTGTTTGTCCTCCTCGATCCCTTCAACATTCCCGATAGGGTATGTTAGTCGTTGACGAAAAAATCGTGAAATTCTTTCTGCGTCTCGGCTTGAAAGAGGAGCACACGGCACGCACGAATATCAGACAGTACGCACGAGACCGCGCTGTTCTGATCGTTAAGATCGTCGGCCTTGTGCGCCATGAAAATCGTAACGTATGCACGCGCGGCGTCGCTCTCCGTCTCGAACGGAGACGGTTTACGTCCGAGCATGTCGATATAGTCGAACGCAAATTTCACATGATCGTCGTTCCGACGGTTAAACGGTACTACCTCTACGGTAAAGTCCTGCTCGCTCTCCGGCGTCAGCACTTTTTTAAGCGTAACTTTACGCAATTTGATTTCTTTTTCCATCCTGCTTTTGTTTAAAAATGTAGTGATATGCGGGCCGATCAAAGCCCGCATACCTGTGTTTACGCCGATACCGACGTTTTGACGCTCTTACTCCGGGCGCGGAATCGCCACGACTTAAGCGTCTCGGTGCCCCGACGTTCTACGCCGTCCGATTCCTCAACGCCGGTACAACGACCGTACGTTTCGGTAGTGGACGTCGCGGGTACGTCGCGACGTTTGTGCCATACAGCCGTAATGGTCGCCGATTCGACGATCTGACGGATGTGGCAGATAGGACCTCCTGCACGGTTCTGCGTAGCGGCGGCAAGCGCGGCAAGGATCGTGAGGGCTTCGGCCTGTTGCAACGAGAACGAAAGGTCGTACGTGTTACCGCCATTGTCCGTTGCGATAGGCTCGTCAGTAGAGAACGCTCCGATGTCGTCGGTCGTTCCGGAGATGTTTGCGCTGAAATTGGCGCCAGTCTCAACTTTGTAGGCAACGCCTATTTCGTCAAAGTTGAGGTAGAGATCAAAATCTCTTGCGGCTATTACTTTTTGTGCCATACCTTAATTGAGTTTTTTAACGTAGAACACGAAAGAGTTCACCCAGCGCAGGGTCGGTGCGGGCAGGATTTCCAGCGATACCTGCCACGTACGAGTTCCGGAAAAGTCGTCGTTGAGGTCCGTCTGCGTGATCCGGGCGTCCGAGATGTCACCGCTGTCGATGTAAGGCACGATGACATTCTCGCGTGCGAGAGACGTCACCACATCGACGTACGAAGACTGCGTTCTGCCGTTAGCGTCGATGGGCACTCTGCCGTTGATATACGGCGTGTAGAACGCACGCAGATCGTCCACCATCGCGGCGATGGTCCGGGCGGCCTCCAGCGTAGAGAGCGCGGTAAGCGGGTCTTCGGCAGTTGCTCCGTCGTTCAGCCACAACCCGTTCTTGGGCGGCCTCGTACGCGGGAAGATATACTGCTTGTCCCCTATCGCATTGATCGTGTCAAGCGACAACTGCGCACACGGGGTGTTGATGTACTCGCTCGCGCTTCCTTGGTCCACCATGTAAAGCGATTCACCGAACGCGGGGAGCGACGTATCGCCGATAGACGTACCGACGGACAGCGAGGCCATCCAGCCACCAACCTTACCGGTACATGCAACGGCGTTCTGCTTGTCCGTGAAGATCACGACGCCGATCATACCTGCTTTTTTCGTGGACAGATCGTCCAACGTGCTCACCGACGTGTCGATAGCACCTTCGGGCATAAAGTTATCGCCCGCAATGATCGCGCACGTAGAGAATCCCTCGTCATACATCGACATGATCGCGGACTGGTAGTTGGCCAACGTCGACTTGCTGATCGGGTGGGCGATGATGATCTGACGCGGGCGATACTGGAACCCGTTTACAACAGTAGCCCGTATGTATCCGGGAAGTTTTGTCGGGATAGTCGAAGTACCGTTCGTACCTACCACTACCACCCACAGATACGTACCTGTGTTATCAACCTCCGCGGTCGGGTTGTAAAAGCCCGTAACGTGTCGATACACCTCCGGATTGCCATCCTCCGTGACCCCGTGGGTTGCGAGATCGTCGGTGGATTTGAACAACACGGGCGTATCGAGGGCTATCGGGAACGTTGACCCGGTGGTTGCGGTACCGGAGACGATTAGCATAGTGTTAGCGTTTACGGACGGGGGCGTCCCCATAACCGTATTGCTGACATTTACGCTGAAACCTGTTCGTGCCATAGTTTGTTATTTTTTCTTGGGTGCGAACTTGGACGCGGCGGCAAGCGCTTTTTCGGCGGCGGCTTTTTCGGCGGCGGCTTTTTCAGCCTCTACGTCTTTGACAGCCTTTTCAGCCTCCTGTTCGGCAGCCTTTTCAGCCTCCTGTTCGGCGGCTTGCTCCGGCTCCTTTGCGGGTTCCGGAACTTCGTCGCCGAGAAGAGCGGCCAAACGTGCCTTTTCGTCCTCGTCCTGCTCAACGGGCGCCTCGTATTTCCGGCCCTCGTAGTCACGGGTACCACGTGCGAGCGGAATGATGGCGTCGTCAAACAATTCGTTGAATTTTTCGGGGGATTTTCCGTACATCCGAAGATCGGCCTCCGATACCATGTCTTCGGTGATTACCTTAATGCCGACGTGAAGCATCGGGTCTTCGATAATCTGATTGAGGGTACGCGCGGTTTTTTCCGCATCGCTCTCTTTCTGAAACATCTGACCGTTCGTCAGCACGTACATTTTCTTGTACTGCCGTACGGCGAGAGCGATGTACAGAATCTGCTGTTTTACAAAGTTTACTTTCATACGATTTAAAGAGTTAAGTAACACGTAGGCACATTAATGTGCCTACGTGCCGATTGAACTTTATACGCCCGCTACGACGGTCGGGGTAATCAGCGCAACACCCTTGCCGTTCTGACGTGCCACGGTTGCACCGGTAGACATCCATCCGGACATCGTGATGCCGTAGTTGGTCGGGTCGGGCATGACGATCACGTCGATTGTACCCACACCTGCGATCACCTCGCCCTCGACGAATGCGAGACCCGCACCTACGTGATTGGCGGTGGTCGTTGCCGGGGTCACGTCGGTAATCTTGCCGTCGCCATCCACCGTACCGTCGGTGTACATGGCCGGATCGAGTTCGGGCTTGCCGGAAGTCGTGTTGTAGCGTGCAACCGGGTTACGTCCGGAGATCGTGACACCGTTGTACTGGAACTCGCTACCAACGGCACCCGACAACTGCGGGGTGAGAATGGTTTTGAACGTCGGATCGGTAGCCAGTTTCGTGAACAGGTTCGACGAAAGGACGGCTTCGACGCGGCGACCGTTCAGTTTGTAGTTCTGTACGAGGAACGCACCGACGGCCATCGTGATGTCGTCCGACGACACACCTTTGATGTTCACGTCCGATTTCGGGGCCTCGATGGGGAACAGGCCGCTCGACGAGAACGTTGCACCCGTGGTCGGAACCTTTGCGATGCCGGGGGTGTTGGCGACGACCTGCAAGATGTACGTGCACACGTCGGACATCAGCGAGTCCATTGCGATGGTCCAACCCCACGACTGCTTGTCGTACGCGAGGATGGCCATGTCCGCGTTCTGGAACGTCACGGGCTGGATCGAGAACACCTCACGCGCAATGGTACGCTTGATGTCGTCGTAGAAGTACCGCGGCGCGTTGACGGGCGTAACCGATCCGGTGTACGTTGCGGGGTTGATGCCGCTTTCCACGTAGATCGCACCCTCCCGGTCGGACATCGGTACGAAACGGATCGAACGCATGAACGAGTTGTTCGGGAGGAGTTTCTCGTAGAACAACGACATCCATTTGATGACGCCGAGGTCAGCGGCGGACAGCGTGGCGGCAGCGGCCCCACCAGCGGCGCACTCTACGAGCAGGCCGAGGCCGTTCTTGCGCTCCTTGGTTACAGAGTTGGTGAAGTTGCAGGCGTTCGCCAGTACCACCATGTTCTGATCGGCGAGCATAGAGCACGCGATCATGCGAACGGTCTCCACGTTCTCGGGGTTGTTGTCAGCCGTCGTACCCCCGGCCCGGAAAGCCGCGTTCAGAACGTTGAGACGACGCTGGAACTCAACGTCACAGTTGAGTTCACGAAAAGTCTTGTCCATGTTGAAAGATTTTGGTTTTTGATTAATTGTATGTTCATGCCACGTCATACCTTTCGGCAGGGGGCGACTGTGGTTCGTTTCTTGTTCGGACGCATTGGTCTCTTCGGCCTGCGTTTCCTCGGACGCATTGGTCTCTTCGG
>OGRD01000221.1_pt1 | contig 35274 bp, 35 predicted proteins | sample 1553441 | NCBI WGS metagenome assembly OGRD01 (sample SAMEA2580106, study PRJEB22360) | human gut metagenome | biome: human gut; feature: human-associated habitat; material: faeces | place: Denmark | collected 2008/2010
GCAAAGGTAGCTACTCCCCAGCAGCCCTGATAGACGTCCTTAATCGGATGCTTACCTTGTTCGAACCTATTGTCGTAAATTGCGACAGATTGACATTACTTCCTATCACAGCCGTTGGGTGTATCACTATTCCATATCCATGGCCAAGATAAAGCCCACCACCAATCCGTGTGCAGGAGTGTATCTCATTGCAGAACTTTGAGGAGAGATGGTGTAGAATTATTTTGGCGGTTATACCAACCAGCCCACTGACAGCTGATAGGCGAAGCCAGACGGTATATCTGAATCCACGTTGCAGATAATAAGTTTTCAGGAAAGACGAAAAACCTCCATTTGTCTTATATCTGTGATAATCCTGACCTAATAGTTTTAACGCATTCTTTAATGAACTCATAGCTATTTATTCCAATATTCTTTTGTAAAAACAAATATACTTGTCTGCTATTGCGCTCCACGAACGATCACCCTGCTCATATTCTTCACAGATATATCGAGACATGGCGTTTAGCCTCTCCCTGTCCTTAAGAAGGGAGATAATGGCAGATGCCAAGGCATCGGAATCTTTGGGAGGAACCAATAAACCGCTTTTGCCGTCTTCTATCATCTCACCAAGCCCTCCTACATTCGTAGCAACTACTGGTTTGTGCAAAGAGAAACTGGTCATAATGACACCGCTCTGAGTTGCATCAGTATATGGGCATACACTAAGTTCACAAGATGAAAGGAGTGATGCAAGTTCAGCCATATCGACATAATGGTTCTGTAATTCAATGTAGCCTGATCGCTCATACGGCTTAATGTCGAAATACATCTTACCGCCTCCCGCAATCGTGAGTGTAGCATCAGGAACCCGCTTTCTTACCAACTTCATTGCCTCGCAGAGGTATTCGATTCCTTTGTACGGAGATATCCTTCCGAAGAATAGAATGTTGTTTTTCTTGACAGACTGTCCAGGCTGAACAAAAGACTTAATGTTGTCATAGACACCTAGGCGGTTGATTAGAACAGAAGTTGGATCTATGTCATACATTTTGCAAAAATCATCTTGCTGCCTGTTGTTAAGCAGTACGAAGTACCTTGCACGTTTCATCACGTTACGGTAAGTAGCGGTTTTTCTGCGACTTGTCTCCCCTGAATGCGGGAAAGGGTCGTGTACAGTCTGGACACACTTCACTCCCATACTATAAATAAAACTGAGCCCAGAGGAAAGCATTACATCCGTATGGATGAGGTCAAAGTTTCCATGCTTGATGAATCGGTACAAATCGTATTTGTGTTTCCAGAATGAAAGGGAATAACCGCTCTGACCAGTACGATTGGCCACAAGTACCTTACTCATGTCCATATAATCTTCATACGGCTTCAGTTCTTCATACATAGTGGCAGGGAAGATTCCGGTCCTGCCAATCTGCTTCTTAATGTCGAACAATGTGGTCCTCAATTGGAAAGGAGGTAACAGAATCAGATATGTTACATCAACACCTTTCTGTTGCAACTCCTTTACTAATGGGAAATCGCAATCTGCAAAGGATGGGGTGGAAATATATAATAGTTTCATTCTATGATGTTTTACATTGTTTCCAGTTACTATAATAATCCGCACAAGGTATAATAGTTAGTAACATCATAAACGGATTAAGATAATTCGATTCCAGAAGGCTCATCAACAACAAAATGATGAGACACATCTTTGAATAAAGATTAACCTTACGGAAAAGGAGAATGTAGAATAACAAATATAGTAATGCACCGACATATCCCAGAGAAAGAAGTATCGTTTGAAAACCATTAGCAAAGTAGGCAACGCTGCCATCCCACCGATCCAAGCCGAAACGTTCTTTAGCATCCGGGATGCCAAAGAGTTGTTCATTAAAATCCAATTGATCGAACATCACAAATCCAGCGACAACACGAGTATGTCCACTGCTCCCTTCAGTAGAAAACTCTGCTGAACGAGATATCATATCCTGTCCCGATTCACTTCCAACATAAAAATAGACAGCTGCGGCTATCAAAGGAATACTGAAAAGAATCAGTGCAACTCTCTTCGCTTTGCCTGCATTCCAATACAAAGAAAATAGCTTTACGACAGATAGCGCAACAAGTGCGACCATTCCGGATCCGGATTGCAATGCAATCAAGGTAATGATAATAAAGACAATCTCCTTGCTCAACACTTTTGTCTTTGCATCCTTCGCGAACCAAACCAGAGCGAGATATGATACATAGTAGTGTGCCATGTATGATGGTTCCAAAAAGATTGAGCAAGGCCTGGAACCGCTTAACTGAATGGCAGCCAGTTCCGCATAAGACATCCCCTCATACGTGAATGCTCCGGTGAGGTTTGGCACAAAACAGAACATAGCTGAACCAGTGCTGAGCTTCAGTATGAATTGAATCCAGAACAGAGCTGCAGAAATCCAAACTACCCATCGCATATACTTGATCAACTGGTCCAAATCAAAGTTCATCACACCCCAGACCAGCGCCAAGAAGAAAATGAAAAACAACCAACCTCCTGGCGGGAATAAGGACCATAGTTGGAAACCACTTCTATATGTCCAAACAACAGCGATATAGGCAAACACACACCAGAAAGCTAAAGGCAACATATTTATTCTGAATTTTGCCCGGACGATGCAATATGCTGATAGGAACAAAACTAATGCATACCCTAAACCTACCGGGAAGGGTATCGCGTACCAAGCCAAAAGAGGTAAACAAGCAAGTAAGGCCATCGAAATCTTTTGCAGACCTGATACACTATTTTTGTTATTATAACTCGCCATTTCTATTTCTTGATTCTGTTATACAAGAGTTGCGTTATTTAGGGACTGTCGTTTAATGTTTTCTATTTGACCGAAGCAGCCGAATGGTCTCATCCGTTTCCACCTTCAGTCCATCAAATTTTTATTGATATCTCATTCCGGTCGTTTCGGCCGGATTATTTGTCCATTTTCAATAGCAGATGCGTAGTTCCCCCTTGAAAGCACATTTATATGTGCATTAATTCTTTTCAGGAGGCTGCCAGCTGTGCCCTATGCTCTATCCTGTCCGCCAGCTGTACTACGTTTGCCGTGTGAATGCCGAAGAAGATGTACAGGATTTCCGTCAGCTCCGTACGGGCCTTTAGTCGTCTCCTCCCACTCCTTTGTTTCAACTCCGAACAACCTCTTATGCATCTTCAGGCAATGTATCAGCCTTGTACCCTCATTGAAGGCATTGAAGATGACAAAGCAAGAGATTTTCGAAATTGGTTTGTTCATCATAAAAAATTAGTGTTGACAAAGAAGAGACTTAAAATATCTGTAGTAGAGAATAATGAGCATTCTTCTTGGGCTTGCAGTGTATTTTATCCATTTTATATCATCCTCCTTCCACCCTAATTCTAGCAACTTAGGCTCAAGTAATAGCTCAAATCTTTTTCTATCTTTTACATATGCTTCTTGCAAATTGATGAACGGATGATCAAAATCGATAACCTTATAGAAATATTTCCTTATGACATCATCGGTTGTAACACAATTTACTATCTGTGGTATTCCTAAATAATCAACCATTATTCGATCAACCATCTCTCCATAGTTGTTATTGGTAGCCCCAGAGGTAGTAGCCTGTACCAGAGAACTGTTGATGAAACACAATTTTCCACCATTCATTAATTCGCTCCACCAATAGTATAGGAATGCGTAATTTGATCCAATGATAGATTCGTTAAAAGGGAACTTCCGAAGTATAGAGGTCTTATACATCACAGAGGAAATGAAGGTCATGATGCCACCTAATGAACGAACTCCATAGAAGAAAGAGCGGATAGAATCCTCATTGGAAAAGTCAAACACTTTAGACTCCCCTGGGATATCCAAGAATATTTGTTCACCAAGAACATTTCCTTCTGCATTGACATTGATTCTGTTGGAGTAGAATATACTGATATCCTTCTGCTCCATCAAATCAAAATACTTCTTAAGTGAGCCAGTAATCAGGAAATCATCATCGCCAAATAATATAGAATATTCTCCATGAGCCAGATGCATAGCCTTAATGAAGTTCCAATCTGGACCCTCATTCCTTTCATTTTTATTATACTCAATATGAATGTCTGGATTTCTCTTTATGTAATCCTGACACAATTCTTCTGTCTGATCTGTAGAAGCATTGTCATTGATGAGAATCTCAACATCCTTCTCTACAGACAACTCACGAATCTGTCTAATAATGATGTCGAGATTCTTCTTGAGAAACTTACACCTGTTATATGTGGGTATGCAGAAAGATAATTTCATTTTCTAATATGTATCAATAACATCTACTATTTTTATTCTTGCCTCAAAGCCAGTAGCATCATGAAGCTTCTTGCCGTTTAGTGCCAGATACTTCATGCCAACATCCGCACGTTTGACCCCACCAAAGCAACCATCAGGTACCTCCTTCCCCATCGCATGATGAATTTCGGTAACAATCTCCTTGACGGTCATTGTTTCCTTGCCTTGTATATTATAGAGTCCAGAAGGGATATTATTCTCCAAAGCCAACTCAAGAATGCGAGGAATTTCATTTACATGGATATACTGACGAGTCTGATCTCCTGCCGTAAAACTGAGTTCCTCGCCGTTACGGATAGCGTTTATTACGTAAGGAATGAGACGTTTTGGATTCTCGCCCGCACCATAGATTGTAGGAATATAAAAATGCCAGTGTGTGAAGTCGTGCTTGTAAGAGGCAACAAACTTGCTCAACATACGTTTACTGACGGTATAATCGTTTGGAGCAGTACAAAGAGATGTAAGGATGTCTTCTTCAGTGAAGAAGCGCTCTTCCTTGGTCTCACCCATCTCGAACACGCTTCCAAAGGTAACGAAACGACCTTGGTAGTTGAGTTCCTTCAGTTTGTTGCAGATCGTGACAGGAACAGTAACATTGAGGTTATAGATGAGGTTGAAGCCCTCCTTCAAGTTTGCCTGAATACCTGCACCAATAGCATAGATGATGAGGTCGGATTCCACAAGACGTGAACAATCGAGTTCTGTATCCATGAGGTTAACCTTATAGAAGTTGTCGAACTTGTGACCTACAGGCTCATCGAGTCCGTATACATCAAGAGTCCAACCAACTTCATTTGCATATTTTGCAATGGCTGTTGACAGGAAGCCATTTGTCCCAAGAATACTTATTTTCATTACGCAAGAAATTTATTTATTTCTTCTACACAGAGGTTATACACACTTTCTTTCTTATATCGCTTGTACCAGTCTGCAACAAGGGCCATACATTGCTTCATATCCAAACGAGGTTTCCAGCCGAGTCGGGTCTTTGCCTTGGTAATATCAAGCATCAAGAGTTTTGCTTCGTGAACGGCATTAGGGTCGGATGAGTCTTTCAACTCACCAAAACCAAAATTGTTCACAAGTTCCGTAGCCACCTCCCATACAGTGGAAACAGATTCTGATTCAGGTCCGAAATTCCACCCTTCGCACCATTTCGTAGGTTCGTACCACATCTTCTGTGCAAGCATCATATAACCCGAAAGCGGTTCAAGGACATGCTCCCAAGGTCGGATAGCTTTAGGTGAACGGATATCAATAGGACGACCTGCTTCAAGTGCTTTCACACAATCCGGGATAATTCGGTCGAGCGCCCAATCTCCACCTCCGATTACGTTTCCTGCTCGAACGCTCGCAAGCGATACGGTATGCTTCTTTCCGTAATCGTCAGGATTGAAGAACGATCGTCTCCAAGATTGGATGGCAATCTCACATGCTCCTTTTGACGAACTATAAGGGTCGTAGCCTCCGAAAGGGTCGTCCTCCTTGTAGCCAGTCATCTGCTCCTTATTGTCATAACACTTGTCTGTAGTTATCATCACACCTACCTTCACGCTCTTGGTGGCACGTATTGCCTCCATCACATGAATTGTGCCCATCACGTTGGCTTCATAGGTCTCTACTGGTTGATCGTATGAGAGTCGGACAAGTGGTTGAGCTGCAAGATGGAAGACTATCTCTGGCTTATATTCAGCAAAAATCTCCTTCATCTTGTTGAGGTCACGAATGTCTGCACGAATGTCTGCCTTAATCTTGTTTCCAATACCAGAAAGGACGAAATTGTCTCTTTCTGTGAAAGGGTCAAGAGCAACACCTACCACTTCTGCTCCAAGCTCATGAAGCCAGATGGAGAGCCACGAGCCCTTGAAACCGGTATGACCAGTTACAAGAACTCGCTTCCCTTTATAGAAATTGTTAAAAATGTCAATCATTTAATCTAGTATTAATAATTATTTTATTGTGTACGAGATGGTATCTGCTGGATCGTAAAGCTTATCGGTATAGGCAAGAAGAATAAAATCCTGATCGCTATTGTTCACTACAACGTGTGCTACACCATTGGGAATGAATACAGTTTGCGCCTTTTCGAATGGCATTTCGATGTCTCTACGCTCGTGGGTCTCAATATCTTCCAATTTGAGTATTGCTGATCCTTCAATAATGGTGAACCATTCGACAGCTGTGGGATGATAGTGACCGCCCTTTGCCTGCCCTGGCTTACCCATGGTCAGATATACTTCTCCTGTATGTGAAGGGATACCAACTTCTTTTCCAGTGATAGCCTTCAGGAACCAACCTCGCTCATCTGCAATCAGCCTGCGGTTGATGATATGCACTTTATCAATTTGTGACATTTTTTCGTTTTTCAATAAAGAATAATAATCCTATATACATTAAAAGAATGGTCGCGTATATTAATATTTTATAATAGCTGTTTTCTATTGATAGTGGCTCTATGAATAAATTTGAAACAACAAGATAAATTATCCAATGGGATGCAAACAAGGGAAGAGCATTGCGGTTGATAAATGAGAGAAACGGAAATCTATATGAATTATATAGTACCTTAAATAGATTGATCAATATAATAATGCCTAGGATACTAGACAACATCCATATTTCATATCTACCCTCAATCAACTCGTTTTCAAACATATCTACTCTAGAATGAGAGAAAATGGCAATTACACAATAGCCGATAGTTGCAAATATAATGATCCACTTGTTGAACTGAATACTTTTTAGTTGATTCCCCACGGAAATGAAGAAAACAGCACCACTAATGCTATACACATATCTTGGGAAAGAGACCCAATCAGGTCTTTGAGAGAAATAGAACAAAGAAAGTGTGAGTATTGCGAAAATAGATAATATCACTATATTCTTGACTCCTTTGTTCCTAAACCAATTATATAAAACTTTTGCTGCGAAAAATGTAGTTAAGAACCATAATGGCAGATTAGAATTAAGTGTTCCATTCACGAGTAATTGCTTAATGGGTATTTTAACAACATTAGTAATTGAAAAATCATCTTTTATAAACAGTATGCAGCAATAAACCAAGTATGCGATAAACGAGTATTTTACAAATAATCGAAGTAATTTCCCCCCCCTATAATACACTGATAATCTGTAACTTGTCTATAGTAGACACCTGATTTATAAAAGAAATATGGCATTCTAAAAAAAATACAATATTCCACTATTGTGTACAATAATGAATTGTCAAGCCCAGACCAAGACATTGTATGTACAAACAAAACTCCCAATATCATTAGCCCAGATAAAGCATCTATTGAATAATCTCTTTCAGCCATATTTTAGATATTTCCAGTGAGTTTACGTGCCTCCATATCAGGAACTTGACGATCCCAACGTTTCCAAGGAGCTTTGTCTTCAGATAGAAGCTTCTCAAGCATGTTCTTCTCTCGAATATTATCCATACACTGCCAGAATCCAGTGTGAATGTATGACATAAGCTGACCCTGTTCAGCAAGCTTTACAAGGGCTGTTTTCTCAAACACACACGAATCACCATTAAGAAGTTCAAACACTTCAGGTTCGAGCACCATATATCCGGCGTTGATAGGTGCACCATCGCTTGCGTTTTTTTCTCTAAAGGAACGTACAGAGTTGTTTTCGCTAATATCCAGCACACCTTTATCTTGAGACATCTTAACGGCAGTAAGGGTTGCTAGTTTACCATGACTTATATGGAATTCAATAAGTTTATCTATTTCCACATCACACACGCCATCTCCATAGGTCATAAGGAAAGTCTCATTCCCAACATATGGCTGAATGCGCTTAATTCGACCGCCCGTCATGGTGTTGTAACCAGTATCTACTACAGTTACTTTCCAAGGTTCCATGTTTGTCTGGTGAATAGTCATCTCATTCTTTCCATTTCGGTAGTCGAAAGTGACGTCAGAGTTATGAATGAAGTAGTTGGCAAACCAATCCTTTATGTACTCTTGCTTGTATCCAGCGCAGATAATAAATTCAGTATGCCCATAATAAGCATACTCCTTCATGATATGCCATAAAATAGGCATACCTCCAATTTCAATCATTGGCTTAGGCTTGAACTGGCTTTCTTCACTAATTCGTGAGCCGAAGCCTCCGGCAAGAAGAACTACTTTCATAATGTTTATTGTTTATTGATTAATAACCTTTTAAAATAATCTCGCCCCATCCTAAACGTAGTGAAAAATGAATTATAGACCAATCTAGGATAACTAATTTTGAACTCTTTACAAACTTCATAAGGCCACTTCCAGTTTGGATATACAAGCTGTGCAATGATTTGTCCAAGGATTACTCCTATTAATCCCAAATCAGTATATTTCAAGAATAGTAGAGGTAATACCGTTGCTAATACTCCTACAATAATTGATGATTCAAAATCTACTATCTTATTTTGAGTAGTCAGGTAGATGCTGCACACACAATGCTGATCCTGAAGAAATCGATAAAGAAAAGCTAGGAACATTATCAAAACTGATGGAAGTACTGCATTAGAACCTATAAGATGGAGAACAGGAGGTCCTAAAAACATTACGGTACTAGCACCAACGATATAGAAACAATACATAATGCCCATTGCAAAGAATAGATTCTTACGGATCCTTTCATAATCACCAACTGTGCGTAAGGTAGAGAACACAGATGTCAGGTTATTATTAACAGTTGAACCTAATCCAGAAATAATATTAACAAACTGGAGCAGAATACCATATCCTGCTACAGTGGCTTTTTCTAAATAAAGCCCAGAGTAAAATAAACTAAATTGAGTGCAGGCTAATGTCGCGAGGGTAACAATCATTGACTTCTTTGCATTAAACCAAAGAACTCGAATGATATCTAAATCGTTATAATGATTGTTTTTGAACGTTGCAAATACAGCTTTTATATGCTCAGTGTAGAAAATCTTTACATACCATAAACGAGCTATTAAGATTCTAACGAAATTACTTATTGCTATCGACCATAGTCCAAATCCAGATAGAAGTAAACCCATCACTAAGAATATACGTATAATTGTAGTAATAGCTTCTATCTTATTCATAGCCGCGATATTACCCTGGCCTCTAAGTAGTGGATTGTAGTACCTAAAATAAAAATCCAATACGATTGAAGCAGAAAAAGCTAACCATAGTTCGAGCGCATTCTTAACAACAGTAAAACCGTCTGTAAATCTATACACATAAGCTGAACCTCCTGTAATTAGAGCTATTGCTAAAACAATAGACATAATACCATAGAACTTTTTTGCAGCTTTTATTATTCTATAAAGAAGTTCATAATTAATATGGTTTGATATATTTGTTGGCGTACCTTCCTTCGTTATTTCCTGTGCCCCACCATAGATAAACGCAAAGTTGCGAGCAAACTGATTACTGAAACCAATATCAAACAAAATGACGAATCCCATGAGATTCTGCATGATATAGTTCATTGCAATCTCATTTTCATCTAATAGGTGAAGAATCAAAGGTAAAACAATAATGCCTGATCCCAACCCAACCAATTTGGCAACATATCCCCAAATCAAATCGCTTTTGCTAAGTTCTGATTTATATTGCATCTTAGTATATGACAATTTCGTCAAAATGTTGTTAAATATATTGATTATCAAGTAATTATATTTGCAAAAGACCTCGGAATCCTGTAACTTTATAAGTATGTTCAAAGCTACAATGTGTTACAAAACCCAAGGTCACTATAAAAGTAGTGATTTATCCCGTATTCTCAACACCCATTTCGGTAAACCTATGAACCTCGCCCGAATCATAGTTATGAGCATGATGATATGCGCCCTTTGCAAAGGGCAGCAGGTGGCGTATACGAAACTTGCGGCGGCATTCGACACCGAGGAGAAGATAGAACTTGTAATGGCCGACAGGGAGTTCGTCGGAAGTGAGTGGCTGGAATACCTCAATGCCATGGGCATCCACTATCATATCAGAATACGGGAGAACTTCAAGGTGGTGAGGCATGGCCAGGAATCGTGAGCGTATGTCCAATCTGTTCTCCATCATCATGATTGTGTATGTCTGGTGCTATCTCGTCGGTATCTTTATACACGAAAACATTCGTTCAATAAAGACTCTGGCTCATGGCCGGAAGGCTGTCAGCCTGTTCAAGTATGGCCTGGACTACATCCAGCAATGCCTTTTGAACCATACTGACCTCTATAGAATCGATGTTTTCAAATTTTTGTCATATACTTAGCTCAATTACTATTATGTTGTTTTACAAACCATTCTTTATCCACTTCACAATTTTTGCTATTTGGATCAGGCTTAGCTTGAATGACCTGCACCTGCAATGGCATTGGCACACAATTGCCAAATATCAGTGCCTCACCTGGAACTGCTTGTTTTATCTTCGTAATGAAGTCTTCCGAGAAGTATGGTAAGATAGCATATACGTATTTCAAATCAACCTCATTCTGTATGCGATGCACTATGAAATTCGAACATTGTGAAAGCACGGTATCAGAAAGTTCCGAAGGACGTTGTGATGAAACCACCAAGAACAGAGAATACTTTCTTCCTTCACGAGCTATCTTCTCAAAGATGTTCTCACGAAGGATATACTCTGCATCCTTGCGTATGTAACGGTGTGCCTCATCAAGGAACAGATGGACGGGATGCTGACGGCGGTCTGAGCCAATCTTCTCCTTGCGATAGTCGAAAATCATGCGGCTCACCACGCTTGTCATCAACTCAAGCACATCTGTGCCCACCTCACTGGAGTCAATCGTAATCAGCTGATTGTTGGGCTTATCTGCACCTATGAGAAATACTTCTTGTAGATAAGATCTGGTGTTTTCATATTTATGTTCTGATTCACGCATAAACAAGCACTCGTTGTTGTTAAGGAAGAAGTCTAGGCGCGATAGCATAGTAGATGTAAACTCACGAATGCGTGCATTGCCACGAGCCTCTTCCTCCAGCAAGACCATCTCTACAGCCGTATGCAGGAACTTATAGTCATAATAGTCGCCATGAGTGAGTTTGCATTCCTCAACTTGCCATGCCAAATCTTCGTCAATATTCGCACGTTCCTTGGACGTGTACTCCTGCAACTGGGAATGATTATTACCGAAAGATAATCCACAACAAGAATTTATTTCCTCAATAAACTGTATCAACTCTTCATTCTTCGACAGATCATTGATGATATTCAGGCATCTTCCAGCAATGCCACGAGCCGCAGTTATCTTGGCTGTGTCGGAATCTATTTGAGATAGTATTAAATCAACGATACCCAGTATTTTCCATTTGAAATAGTTGATATATTTGGCCTCGCTCTTCTTGTCGTCTTTCTGTTCGGAGTTGAAGATGGAGTAGAACTTATACGTCATCTGAAGCACCTTGTCCCAAAATGGTTTTTGCGCACGATCCGAAGCCATCAGGAATGCCAGCCACTCTTCAAGGTTCAACAAGTAATATGGCAGATAGAATGGTTTGTAGTCTATGCCTGTATCGTCTTTGTAAGATTTGGTATCTTTAAAGGGTTTATAGAATACTGTGTTAACCTTCTCGCTCAAACCTGCATCAGTGAACGCAATCGGATATTCTCCATTGGAATCAAAGAGAATCGTCTTCGCACCTATGGCACTATGGTCTTCTTTTTTATAAATTTCTTGTAAAATACGGGCGATGGTGTTGGACTTTCCACTGCCAGAATTGCCAAGGACAGCCGTGTGAATATTAAACAGACGGTTTATGTTCAACGATACTCTGTAATTGATAAGGTTCTTGGAATAACCTATATCTATCGAATGATGAACTCCTGAGCCAATGGCCTCCTTTTCTTGTCCTGATGTCAGAATATCCCGAAGGTCATTGATGGTTACAATCTCCACATCATTATAGATAGCTGGGAAGATACCCACACCCATTGTAAACTGCTTGTTGGGAGTCAGCGTACCAATGGGCTTGATGAGAAGAATGCGCGAGTTTTCAAGACTGAACTGACTGGGCTGTTGTCTGGAAACGCTTTGGTCATTCTCAAAAATGGCCACAACCTCACAGACTATGGTATCACCCAAAGAGTTGTAAGTCTTGAGATAGCTGCCGATATTTCCGAAGTAATAAACCTGACCATCGATGCTGACTGTTGATTGCCTGCAATCGTCCAGTATCTTTACCCGAAACTTGTCGAACTCTACGCTTATAATTTTACCTACCTTCATTCTTCTCTTTTTTGGAATCGTTGATAATCTCCACTAACTCTTGTACACCATTCTGATGCAGACGAGTTTCCAATTCGAAATCGGGAACAAGTTCGTTCACAAAATAGTCAAAGTAGTGGTAGTGTGTCGTCCTGTCCTCTGACACGCCCCACAATCTAAAGATACGGTTGTCCTTCACTTTACAGATGGGTTGCATTTCGTCCAACTGGTTGACAATACAGAGAATCAGAGAACTGTTGGTTACCAAGGAACGATAAATGATGTCATTGATATGCTCATCGTTGAAGCTATATCCAAGCACAAACAGAACACTATTGGGCTCGAGCAGTTTATGCTGGAACTCACGGAACAAGTCCACATATGGGCTTCCAAGACTCTTGTTCTGCTTCAATGGGGTAGGGTAAATCATAGCTTTGCCATTATAGTTCTTCCCGATTTCCGTCAGTTCACGGATATTGAAATAACTGTTGGCATTGCTGCTATCCTCAATCCAATTTACGGAGCCGTGAATCTTATACAGATAAACCATATTATTGACTGGCTCAAACTTTTCCAAACTGGTGTCCATACGTTTGGAGAAAGTAAAGTTGAAAAAAGCTGGATTGAAGTATTTCTTCAGTCCACCGCTGAATCCATTGATATAATGGATGTTCAGGCTGTCAAGAGCTGTCTCGTTGAAGAGGTCGTTGTTGGTCGTAAAGACATTTATACGTGACAAGTCCTTATTGCGATTGGTGACCTTACTATATAGCCTCTTGTAATGGTCAAGTACCATTTCGCTGGTTTTAACAATATGGTCCGGTGTAAGATCTGGGGTAAGCTCATAATAGATAACTCTTTCAATCTTTTCTATTAATCCTTTACACAGATTCATCTTACCACTGTCAAAGTCGCCAATTCCTTCCAAATAAGCCTTTTGAGAATATAGAGTTCCCAATATCTCTTCAATATTATCTTTCTTGACCCCAGCAATTTGCTCAAAAACCTCTTTTTCTTCATCTGTCAATTCACTTTTGCGAATGGCCTTTAGAAGTCCCTTCATTACGGGTATTGCCGGAGAACTGGTGCCGGAACCAAACAAGAAGTTTACGTTCTTCATGTTGAAAAATTCCTTTATCTTGTCCTTCACCACTTGAATCTTGTTCTCTGACGTCACCTTTTCAAAATAGTTCTCGTTTCCTTGAAGGAAATGCAACTCATCACTGTTGATGACAGGTATCCTTTTAAAACTGGAGAAAGATTCTGTGTCAAGTAGTTCCGCTATGATTTCTTCCTCATTCATATCGTAATCAATCAGCAATACTCCAATACAATTAGCTTTTTTCTCGCATAAATCAGTCCAATCACATAGCCTTCCCACCTTTACCAAATCATTGGTACGTGCAGCATATAGAAAATGATGATAGTACTTTCCTTCATTCTCATATCGTTCAGAAATAAAAATGACAGATTGCCCTAACAATATTTCATTAGAGTCAAAATCCGTCTTATTTTCAAAAGAGAAAAGTTTAAACACAAACTCTCGATCCTTTGATTGAATTCTCTGGTCATTTTCTATAGGTGTTAACATACTGACATATGGTTAGTTAATAATTGGGGACTTCTCTGATTATTTGAAGCGCACACGTCCACTTTTCAGCAAGCTACCGCTTTACCTCAGACTACCAGAGGTTTCAGTCATTTGCGTAAAAGTATTGATTTGTGATTTTCTTCTTTAGGTCTCCAAATTGCACGACAAGAAGGGTGTAAAATTCCCAAGATTTTCAATTATATCTCCTTCCTCCACACCATCTTATTCACAATCCCCACATAACTCTGAATAATCTTCACCACCTTCGTGCTGACATTCTCATCAACATAATCCGGCACAGGAATACCGTGACTGCCATCTCTGCAGAGCTCAACAGCAGTATCAACTGCCTGGAGGAGAGACTTTGTGTCAATTCCCGCAATAATGAAATCAGCCTTATCAATAGCCTCAGGCCGCTCAGTGCTGGTGCGTATGCAGACAGCAGGGAAAGGATGCCCCACAGAGGTAAAGAAAGATGACTCCTCCGGAAGGGTACCACTGTCACTCACCACAGCAAAAGCATTCATCTGAAGGCAATTGTAATCGTGGAATCCAAGAGGCTCGTGCTGAATCACCCTCGGATCAAGCTGAAATCCAGAAGCGGCAAGACGGTTCCTTGACCTCGGATGACAACTGTAAAGAATAGGCATATCGTACTTCTCAGCCATAGCATTGATAGCATTGAAAAGACTCAGGAAATTCTTCTCGGTATCGATATTCTCCTCACGATGTGCGCTGAGCAAAATGTACTTTCCCTTCTCCAAACCAAGTCTCTTGTGAACATCGCTGGCCTCAATCTCTGCAAGATTCTCGTGCAGTACCTCAGCCATAGGAGAGCCCGTAACGTATGTACGCTCCTTCGGCAATCCGCAGTCAGCAAGATAACGGCGTGCGTGCTCGCTGTAGGCCATATTCACATCGGAAATGATATCCACAATCCTGCGGTTGGTCTCCTCCGGCAGGCATTCATCCTTGCAGCGGTTACCGGCTTCCATATGGAAGATAGGGATATGCAGTCTCTTGGCTCCAATCACGCTAAGGCAGCTGTTGGTATCACCCAGGACAAGAACTCCGTCAGGCTTGGTCTCTACCATCAGTTTGTAGCTCTCGGCAATGATATTGCCCATAGTCTCGCCCAAATCTGCACCCACTGCATTCATATACACCTCAGGGTCAGCCAGCTTAAGGTCTTTGAAGAACACTCCATTGAGGTTGTAATCGTAGTTCTGGCCGGTGTGTGCGAGAATCACATCAAAATACTTGCGGCATTTGTTGATGACCGCTGCAAGTCGGATGATTTCCGGACGGGTGCCGACAATAATAAGGAGTTTGAGTTTGCCGTTATTCTTAAATTGTGCCATTGTATTTCTATTTTACTGGGTCAAAGAAAGTATCCGGTCTTTCCGGATTGAAAATTTCGTTGCAGTACATCACCGTCACGAGGTCTTCAGTTTCTGAAAGATTGATGATGTTGTGGGTATAGCCAGGGAGCATTATTACGCTCTGAATCTTGTCACCGCTCACCTCGAATTCAATCACCTCGTCAGTGCCTTCCTTGCGTTGCTGTATCAGCCCGTGGCCTTTGACCACGATAAACTGCTCCCATTTGGTATGGTGCCAGTGCTGACCTTTGGTGATTCCAGGTTTGCTGATGTTGATGCTGACCTGGCCGCAGTTGAGGGTGTGTACCAGTTCGGTGAAGGAGCCTCTGTCATCCACGTTCATCTTCAAATCGAAGATTGCGCCTTCCTTAGGAAGATAACTCAGATAAGTGCTGTAAAGTCTCTTGGCAAAGCTGTCAGCGGGAATCTCAGGTATCATCAGGGTCTTAGGCATCTCCTTGAACTGATGGAGCAGATCAACGATTTCTCCAAGTGTTGCCTTGTGGGTAACAGGGCAGTAGCAGTACCTGCCTTCCGGGTTCGGAAGCACCTCCAGACCCTCGAATTCACAGTGATGCTCTTCGCCCTTAAGTGCGCAAATCATCTCCTCTACAAGGTCGTCAATGTAAAGAACCTCCAGTTCGACACTCGGGTCATTGACGGTAATAGGAAGGTCATTGGCGATATTGTTGCAGAAGGTAGCGATTGCACTGTTGTAGTTCGGACGGCACCATTTGCCGTAGAGATTAGGGAAACGGTAAACCAGGACCTTCACCCCATTCTCCGCTCCGTACTGAAGGAAGAGGTCTTCGCCAGCCTTTTTGCTTCGTCCGTACTCGCTGTTGCCGAAACGGCCTGTGAGAGAGGCTTGGGCACTGCTGGAGAGCATCACAGGGGCCTTGTTTCGGTATTTCTTAAGGGTGTCAAGAAGGGTGCTGGCAAAACCGAAGTTGCCCTTCATAAAGTCCTCCGGGTCCTTAGGACGGTTTACACCGGCGAGATTAAATACGAAGTCACATTTCTGACACCACTCGTTAAGTTCTTCCGGAGTAGAATCGATATCGTACTCGAAGACTTCGTCTATTACGAGGTCTCCATAGCATTTAGCCTTTCCCTCTTTTATGTTATTCAGTTGTGCACAAAGATTCTTTCCTACGAACCCTTTAGCACCGGTTACGAGTATCCTCATTACTTGACGAGATTTGAGATTCCGTTAAGTTCATTCTGAATATATTCAAGAGAGGCAATTTTAGCCTTAGTTTCCTCGAGGTTCAGACGATAGGTGTTGTCGGAGTTAAATTCGTCGATAGTTACGGCCTTCTTATTGCCTTCGGTAAAGAACTTATCGTAATTCAAAGTACGATTATCTGCCGGTACACGATAGAAGTTGCCCATATCTTCCGCTTTAGCACATTCCTCCTTAGTAAGAAGGGTTTCATACATCTTCTCTCCGTGACGAATACCGATTACCTTTATGTCTTCTTTCTTCCCACCGAATAGTTCACATACTGCCTCGGCCTGAGTACCTATCGTACAAGCAGGAGCCTTTTGAACGAGAATGTCTCCATTCTGGCCGTGTTCAAAGGCGAAGAGGACCAAATGTTGTTTGAAATCATAGAGCCTTCAGTTAGTGGTCAATTTTTGGACTATGCTCAAAGTCAGAGACATAGCGTCCGCTCGACCCGTCGCAAGGCCAATTTTTGTCCGTTTTTGGTATTTCTTGTTGATTATTTTTTCACTTTTTCTACGCTGGCGACAGCCTCAGGTGTCCAAGATGCTTCCTGCCGCCTGTCACCGCGTCCTCGAAGAAGTCTCCGAGGAAACGCCACACCGACACCCCCGCAAGCTTTACCGTGCTCACCACGCTCAAATAGACCGAGGCCGTCTCTGCGCCTTCGTCACTGCCGTAGTGCTGGATCACTTTACGCAATGCCGTGAACGGTCTCACCTGACGTTCCGCAAGGTTGTTGTCTATCGGCTATCGCCCGTCCCTGCGGTAAAGGAAAAGGCCGTCCTTGAAGTGGTCGAAGTAGCTCAGCGCCTGTTCCATTGGGCCTTCTTGAACTTCACGTGCGCGTGCGCCATGCAGATCAGGTGGTCGACTCCCAGCCTCCCGTCGAGGAAGTTGTACGCCGTGTAGCCGTCGGTCATTATAGCCCTCACCTCGGCCTCGCCCATGAAGTCCGTGAGGACCTTCCGGCCCCTCGACCCCTCATCGTGGAAGAAGATCACTATCCTCTCGGCCTTGTTCACAAGAACCCACATGTACTTCTTCATGTACTTGTTGAACCGCCTCACCTTGCACCACGTCTCGTCGCAGTTCACGATGCTGTCCTTCTCCAGAGCCTTGTTCTTCTCCCTGATGACGCGGTCCTTCCTTGTCAACTCTGTTTCCTGTTCGGCAATGATTCGGTCCTTCTCCTCCAGGGCGCGGGCCTTCGCGTCACGGTCCTCCTTCACATGCCTCAGCTCAAGGAACACGCTCTCCTTGTTCCGCGAGATGAACGCTATCAGGTGGTTCAGCTGTTCGTCCGTCATGTTGGCGCAATAGTCATAGACCTCCGGGGCGGTTTCCAGCATGCGCTCGAACTCCAGCAGCTCGTCCTGCGACAGAACCGCCAGCATCGTCAAACCGCGCGGCACCCACTCGCTCTGGTACTCAACATATAACCTCCACAAGTCTTCGCTGCTGTACATTGGTCTCGTTTTTCCGGCTAAGGTAAGGGGCCTTTCTCCGGGTCCAAAATTTGACCACTAACCATTAAGTTCCATTGCTATTGTGTTAATATATTTAAAGATCCATGTGGTCAAAATAGCCGCGTCTGCTATCAGTAATTTAGGCCGAAAGACCAAAGGGGCAGCGTGTTGCCGTGAGCGAATTCAATGTCATCCTTTACGATATAGGAATCCGGAAGGTCCTCAATCTGTCTTTTTCCTTTATTCCGGCCACCGATCTCGAATGTGCGGTCACCGATGACGAAATCAGACTGACGTGAGGAAACCACATCATTCTCCACACGCATCTGGTTGTAGAAAAAAGTTTCCCTCATGTTCCCTATGTCAGCTTTCCCTCCGGACAAGACTGTCATCAGACTTGGGTTGTCAATATAGACCTTCTCCACTTTGCCCAGTCCCCTCATTCCTCCCGTATCGTCCCTAAGTTGACCTATCAGCTGAGCCTTCTCCAGCAACGCGCGATAGTCTGAAACGCTGTTTCGGCTGACTCCGATTTCAGACGCAAGGCTATCCGCATTAGGTTTATACGGAGCAAGTGTCGAGATAACAGCCAGCATCTTTTTTAGTTTTTTTGCTGTCGGCGCCTTTAGTTCGGCATACTGTGCGATGTCTGATTCTATCGTTTTTGTTATGACATTCTGCATCCTCATCGGGAAATCTCCCTCCAATGCAAATGGATAGTAGCCCTCTGCAAGGTAACGTCTGAAAAGAGGGAGAGGATGAAGCACACCGTCAATACGTGACTTGCCCGCGAGTATCTCGTCAAGTGAATACTTAGATGCGTTTATGTTGTGAAACAGTTCCAGATACTCTCTGAAGGACAAACCATACAGCGTATAAGGTAGTACCCTTCGACTGAGATCAGCGACACCGTCCATGATGTCCAGTATGGAAGATCCTGAGAAAATCACCCTCATGTCAGGATGAGTGTCATATATCTGCTTGAGTTCGCGGGACCAGTCAGAATACTTGTGAACTTCGTCTATGACGAGCAAATGGCCAGCATCCTTCGAGAACTCATCCGCAACCTCGACGAGAGAGTGAGTGCTGAAATATGTATGGTCAGCGGATATGTATAGAAACTTGCAATCCGAAGCCTGTTCCTTAAGATATTGCAGGATCATCGTGGATTTGCCGACTCCTCTTGCCCCTGTGATCGCGATCATACGGGAAGTCCAGTTCACACGTTCATAAAGATACCTGTGAAAACTGCTGGTCGTAAGTTCCAGCTGCAAACGCATGTATTCGTATAACGCCTCGTCAACCATACTCAATTAATTTTGTATATCTATGCAATACTATTGCAAAGATAGCAATTGCACTCAAAAAGTGCAATTTTTCCATGTATCATGCACCCATATTGTGCACAACATTTTGCATTCCCGAAACTACCGGTACCTCCGGTAATCATCAATGTCTTTCCAGCAAAAATGCTCATGATATGTTAAAATTATTAATTGTCGTTGGATGTTTTTTCAATCTAAGCGAATCCGCCACTATTCCAAGTTCTCCTTCAAAAATTCAACAAGTGGCTCAAGTTCAGGTCGCGAGAAATCCCAGTAATCAGGATTGTCAAATAACCATTGGCCGGAACCGAGCTTTTTTCTTGAGGCATTGTTCATCCTACCTTACCTCTATTTCCTGGTTCAACATGTAATCGATACTGTCGGTGCTGTAGCAGTATGACTTCAATTCTGCATCGGCTGTACGCTGGAGTTTGAAGAATGTTACTTTGTCGCCTTCATCATGAAGAGCAGCATCACGCAATCCCTTAATTGAATCCAAATCATGGGACGTCGCAAATAACTGGACGTTATTCTTTTTGGACGCCAACAAAATTGTTTGCCATAGAGCTTTCATTACGGAATAGTGGAAGCCATTGCTGATTTCGTCTATCAAGACGATTCCGTCACGACATTCATAAATCGTCGTGAGGATAGAGAGAATCTTACGGGCACCGTCTCCCATTACATTGATAGGTATGCGCTTGTCCAGGCCGACATCGACGAGCACTTCATTCTGTGACAATACTATGTCTTTTATCATCGGCTCGATAATGCGTAATGCTTCGAGAATGAACTGTTCATCCTTGTTCTTTAGAATCTCTGTAAGACTTTCTATTGAAGTGTAAAAGTCATACTTTGGTGAAAGATATCGACAAGTTAGATTCTCTTTATAATCTGAATCATATTTGACGCTTTGCTCGTAATCGTTGTTTTCTACGCCTTTATGAGAAAGGGTGATGGACGATTCGACGGGATGCCCATTTATCTTGCATTTCAATACAAGACCATAACGGTTCTTGGTATCAGTTGAAGATATGTTATTCTCGTTTCCAAGCAAGTCTATATGGCTGGCAGCCGATTCGAACAGAGAAATCATAAGCTCCCGCACTTCGTCGTTTGATGCCTTGATCTTGATTGGCCGCGAAGTGTCAAGTGTATAGAAATCCAATGCCAGGTCTGACGGCTCGAATCGAAGGTAGTTCCTCAGCAGATTGATGTTGATCGGCAGTTTCGGATTCGACAAGCCTGATATCAGAAAGATGGCGTCAAGTAGTGAAGACTTGCCGCAATTGTTCTTTCCGAAGAATATATTAACTTCTTTCAGTCCGTCTATTTTCGCGTGACTTATGCCACGAAAGTGTTCAATTTCAATGCTTTTAAACATATCTTATCCTCCTATATCCCTTGTGCTTCTCCGCCAAAAATCCGTGTCAGTTCAGAAATATCTGTCTTGTACTGCTTGTCCAACAAAAAATCTATCAGGTTTGTATCAACATAGCACTCAGGCATTACGTTCAAGATTTTCCGCTTCATACATACATCTCGAAATTGAAGAACATATCTACACCATCCTTAATTCTTTATGACCAAGTGTCTCATATTGTTGGGCATTTTAATCAATTAATACTTCTGAACTACTCGTTACAATCCCCTGAACTTACTTACAAAAATAACAAAAAAAGTTCCAGCCCTACCATCTAGTAGTTCATCCCGAATGCCCAGAGAGGAATGACGTTGCCTTGGGCGAACTCGATGTCATCTTTCACATCATTCCTTACTCGCATCTGATTATAGAAGAACGTTGCCCGCAAATATAACGAATTTTCACTCCTTGAGTGCGGATTCTGTAGTAAAAATGCACCGTTTGAGTGCACTATTCCAGACATAACCATTTCCATATAGGTATTACATTGATGTGATGCCCATTGATGTCGATAGTTTGCTCATTGTCTCTGGTGATGACTATTGCGGTAAAATCCGGATAAACGTTCAAGAACTTTTCCAGTGCACCTGTTTCTCGTCTATAGGTCGCATCGTCTCCCAAACTGTAAGATACTTGTATTGCCATTTTGGCAGACGGAATACAAAAATCTATCTCTACGTTTTTATTATAATAGTAAACCTGCGTTTCTTCGGGTGTGTTTCTGTATTTTCTGATTAATTTACATGCTACTATATTCTCCAACAACTTCGTTTCTCCACTGAAAAGAAACAAGTTAAGCAATCCATTGTCCACAATGTATCTTTTCCGGATTGTGGACTGCTCCGATATGGATGAACTCATATTCGGGATAGAGAAAAACAGGTAGGACTCTTCCAAATACTCCAAATAATCTTTCAATATAGGCAGGCTTATGCTATCTCCGCTGGAATCAATAATATGTTTTAACCTGCTGAGGGATGACGGTTGCATCACACTGTCTGCCAATTTTCTTGTGAGAAGACGAAAAGCACGTGCATTGCGCACTTTATTCCGCTCTACTATATCGCCAAGCAGTATCTTCTGACATAATGAATTCAGATACTCCCTCTTATCTTCAAGATTGAAAGATTCTGCAAGGCCGCCATTAGTGAAATAATGATCGAAAGTATTTGATATCTGAGAGCAAGTACCTTGGTCATATATCCAATTTCTGTCCAATTCTATGCCTTTGTACTCTAGATACTCTCTAAAAGAAAATGGAAAAACTTCCTTTGGAATATATCTGCCACCAAGTGTAGTCGCTATTTCACTGCTGAGCACCTTGGCATTGCTGCCAGTAATCATAACTCTATACTTAGAATCTGCAAGTCTTCTTGCAAATTTTTCCCACCCGTAAACAACCTGTATTTCATCAAGGTATATCAGTGGCTTTTTTTCTGGATATAACTCGAAATAGGCATCCAATATTTCTCCCAAACTGTCTGAAGAAATATCTGACAACCTTTCATCCTCGAAATTTATGTAGAGTATGTTTTCTTGTGTCAGCCCTGGACTCTTCATCATATTCTGGGCATCCTGATACATCATAAAGGATTTTCCAGCACGCCTTAAACCGACAAGCACATAGTTTGCATGAGTATCAAACTGGATTTCCCTTCGAATAATAAAGAATTCCGGAATGGCCTTTTGCTTCTCTATTATTAGTTTTTTTATAATCTGTTTATCCATAAGAGCAAAGTTTACTTTGCAAATATAAGAAAAAACACTAAAGTATACTTAATGGTTTAAAATATCATTTCAAAGTCGTAATGTTTTTTAATACAATTCCAAATTGCTTATTGAAACAATATCCATGGCACACAGAGCCAAACTCACGCCTTGTGGTCAAGGACGGTGTACTTGGAGTGGTTGGAGATGTACTCCGGCACGAGGCGCTTCATGGAGGCTACCACGGCCATGTCGTCGTAGGTGTGGGACAGGGCGATCAGGGCGTCTATCTCGCGGCTCACATCGGACCAGTCATATTCACGGACACAGGCGATGCGGATCTTTTCGTGGAACGACGGCTTCGTCGCCTCCGACTCGCTCAGGACCTCCTCGTAGAGCTTCTCCCCGTCCCTCAGGCCGGTGTACTTGATCTCCACGCCCTTCGCCCCGCTCAGCTCGATCATGCGACGCGCCAGGTCGGCGATGCGCACCGGTTTGCCCATGTCGAAGACGAAGATCTCGCCGCCCTCGCCCTTCGTGCCGGCCTCAAGGACCAGCTCGCAGGCCTCGGGAATCAGCATAAAGTACCTTATGATGTTGGGGTCCGTCACCGTCACCGGGCCGCCGGCCTTGATCTGGCGCTCGAAAATCGGAATCACGGAGCCGTTGGAGCCTAAGACGTTGCCGAAGCGGTTGGTGATGAACTGGGTCTGCCCCTTCACCACGCCGTCACGCTCCGCCTTGTTGAGGCTCTGCACATAGACCTCGCATATTCGTTTGCTGCATCCCATCACGTTCGTCGGGTTCACAGCCTTGTCGGTGGACACCATCACGAAGCGGCGAACGCCGTATTTGACCGAAAGGTCGGCCAGGATCTTCGTGCCGAGGACGTTGTTCTGGATGCTCTCGCAAGGGTTGTCCTCCATCATCGGAACGTGCTTGTACGCCGCGGCGTGGAAGACATATTCAGGAAGGAACGTTTTGAATATGTTCTCCATCCTGTCAGCCTTGGTGATCGACGTCACCACGGTGGCGCATGGCACAGACGGGAAGTCATGCGCCATCATCCGGCGGATGTCGTGCTGCGGAGTCTCCGCGGAGTCGATCAGCATCATCTTCGAAGGTGCGAACGACGCGACCTGGCGGACGATCTCGCTGCCGATGCTTCCGGCGGAACCGGTGATCAGGATGCGCTTCCCACGGAGGGACTCGGCCACGGATTCCAGGTCGACGCAGATCTCGTCACGAGGCAAAAGATCCTCGATGCTGACCTCCTTCAAGGTCGGCGCTCCATTGATCGCATCATGCTCGGTGTCAACGACATTGTTGGCCGAGAATATTCTTGCGCCGCTTTGCAGGATGTAGTCCTGAAGAGCCGTGTCGTTGCGGAACCTGTCGATCCTGCCCGGAGCGACCAGCACGGCGGCGATCCCCTCGCGGCGGATCACATCCGGCAGACTGGCGTTAACCTCGTAGACCGGCTCGCCCATCAGGCGCGTGCCGTTGGCTCCAAGCGCCGGATCGTGGGAGATGAAGCCTCGGAGACGGTAGTGCATCGGTTTCTCGCTGCGGATCGCCTTCGCGAGTCCGATGCCGCCGGCGCGGATGCCATAGATGAAGACATTCTTCGCAGCCTCCGTCCGGAAATAGGTGTCATAGACCCATTTGATAGAAACGCGAAGCAGCCACATCAAACCGGTCGCGATGGCTTCCGCAATCAGGATTTGCCGCACCTGGACGTGGGCGAACACCCGAGACGGGCAGCTGTTCGTGAAGAAATGGACGGCTATCACAGCCAATGCGGAGCATCCCATCGCCTGCGCCACACGGATGAGGTCGTTGAACGATGAGTAGCGGATGATTCCCGAATATGTCCGGAAGATGGCAAAGAATATGAAGTGGACGCCGACGCACAGCAGCATCAGGTGGGTCAACGGCCAGAAGTTCAGCTGAAGGGCGGTGCCACGGTTGAAGCACCAATAGACGAACACTCCGGACAAAAACAGAATGACACTGTCCAGAAGCAGCACGCACCAGTACGGGAACGTGCGCTTCGAGAAGTACGAGTCAACTATCTTGCGGATCGACAGCATTATGGAAAATAATTTTGATTAATAGGTATTACGGTGAAGTAGGCGGCTAGTCTCTCTCAAAGAGGTCGCGGGTATAGACCTTGGCCCGGACATCGTCCAGGGCGCGGTCGTAGCGGTTGGCGATGATGGAGTCGGCGCGGCACTTGAACTCGGCGATGTCGTTGACCACCTTGCTGCCGAAGAAGGACGTGCCGTCCTCCAGCGTAGGCTCGTAGACAATGACCTCGGCGCCCTTGGCCTTGATCCTCTTCATGATGCCCTGGATGGCGCTCTGGCGGAAATTGTCGCTGTTGGACTTCATCGTGAGACGGTAAACCCCGATCACGCATTTCTTCTCGCGGGCGCTGTCGTACTGGCTGTTCTCGGAATAATAGCCGGCCCTCTGGAGCACCTGGTCGGCGATGAAGTCCTTCCTGGTGCGGTTGGACTCCACAATGGCCTGGATAAGGTTCTCCGGCACGTCGGCGTAGTTCGCCAACAGCTGTTTGGTGTCCTTCGGGAGGCAATAGCCGCCGTAGCCGAAGGACGGATTGTTGTAGTGCGAGCCGATGCGAGGATCCAGACACACGCCGTCGATGATGGACCTCGTGTCGAGTCCCTTCATCTCCGCATAGGTGTCCAGCTCGTTGAAATAGCTGACGCGGAGGGCAAGGTAGGTGTTGGCGAATAGCTTCACCGCCTCCGCCTCCGTGGAACCCATGAACAGCACCGGAACATCCTCTTTCAGAGAACCTTCCTTGATGAGTGCGGCAAAAGTGCCGGCAGCCTCTTCGAGAGCGGAGTCTCCCCTGTCATAGCCGACGATGATGCGGCTCGGATAGAGGTTGTCATAGAGCGCCTTGGACTCACGCAGGAACTCAGGAGCGAATATGATGTTTGGCACCACCACCCTCATCGTGCCGTCGGCGAGGCGTTCCCTGTACGAGAACCTTTCCCGCACAGAGGCGGTGTAGCCCACAGGGACGGTGGACTTGATGACCATCACTGCATCGGGATTAACCTTCAGCACAAGGTCGATCACCTCCTCCACGTGCGACGTGTCGAAGAAGTTCTTCTTCGGGTCGTAGTTAGTGGGAGCGGCGATCACCACGAAATCCGCGTCCCTGTAGGCGGCCTCACCGTCAAGCGTGGCGGTGAGGTCGAGTGGCTTCTCGCGGAGAAACCTCTCGATGTACTCGTCCTGGATCGGGGACTCGCGACGGTTTATCCTATCGACCTTGTCGGCGATCACATCAACGGCAGTCACCTTGTGGCGCTGGGACAGCAGGGTGGCTATGGAGAGGCCGACGTAGCCAGTACCGGCCACGGCGATCCTCAACTCTTTCAGATTTCGCATAAGATATGTTTTTTGGGTTATGGTTTTGCCGGCGCGCCGGAGGGACCGGCGTGCCGGCGGAGTCAGCAGGCGGATTTACCTGGCTTTGTTGTCGGAACTGTAGTAGGAGCCGCCATTGTGGCCGTAGTAACCGTAATGGCCATAGGTGCCGTAGTTCCCGTAGTAGCCGTCGGAGGACGCGGTCCCGTTGAGGACGCAGCAGAGACCCCTGTACTCCCCGTCGCGGTAGAGCGCGTCGAGGTCCGGGAGCATGGCCTTGTCGAACTGCCCGGCCCTGACGACAAAGAGCGTCCTGTCCACATAGTCGTTGATGACGCGCGCGTCGGTGACGATCTCCACCGGCGGGCAGTCGATGATGATCACATCGTACTCATTCCTGAGGACGGCGATCGCATCGGCGAGGCGCCTGTCGGCGAGCAGCTCAACCGGGTTCGGAGGGATGGATCCCGCCGGAAGAGTGTCAGGTACCGTCATCGCGTCCTTCGAACGGACAATCACATCGTGCACATCAGCGACGATCCCAGCGAGATAGTCGCTAAGGCCAGGCTTCGGCGAGCCGACAAACTCGGAGAGCGTGCCGTGACGCAGGTCACCGTCGATGGCCAGCACACGCTTACCCTTGATGGCAAAGCAGACGGCCAGGTTGGACGACACGAATGACTTGCCTGCCCCCGGGCTGAATGACGTGACGGCGATGACCTTGCTTCCAGGTTCGCGCATCATGAACTCAAAGTTGGTACGCAGCACCCTGAACGCCTCGTTGACCACATTGCGGTTGCCATGACGGACCACGATGGAATCGGCTACACTGAGGGTTTTCCGCTTTCCGAACGCCTTGGTGGCAGTCTCGGCAGAGAGCGGAATCTCGCCGGCGAAAGGCACGGAGACTCCCTTGAGGTCGCGGCGGGAGCGCACCTTCGTGTCGGTCGCCATCAGCAGATAGATGATCCCGGCAGGAATCATCAGACCCAGGAGAAACGCCATCATCATGATCTTCATGGACTGCGGGGAGACCGGGAATATTCCTGAAATAGGATGCTTGATGATCCTTGTGTTGTAGGCGGTGAACGCCTGCGAGAGCTCGTTCTCCTCGCGTTTCTGCAGGAGGAAGAGGTACAGAGCCTGCTTCACGGTCTGCTGACGCTCGACCGAGAGGAGCTGCTTCGCCTGATTAGGATTCGCGGCGATGCGCGCGGTGTTCTGGCGGGCGGTGCCCTTGAGATTCTCGTATTTCGTGTTGAGGGCAAGGATCTCGTTGTCTATGGACCGGGAGATCGACCCCCTCATCGAGGCCAGAGCCTGGTCGAGATCCTTCACGAGCACGTTCTCCTCGCCGGAGTTCGCCACAAGGTTGTTCCTCTGCAGGATCTTGGAGTTGTACTCGGAGATGCCGTTCTCGATCGTCTGGCTGCTCAATCCCATGTTGGCGGGAAGCGGCTGGTTGCGGTTGTCCTCCTTGCCGATGTAGTCCTTGATGTAGCGCGCCATGTAGAGCTGGTTGCTCACGTCCTGGAGCTGCTGGTTCAGCACCGTGCTCTGCTGCATGTACATCGTCGCTGCGGCACCCACGTCAGGGATCATGTTCTCCGACTTGTAGGCGGAGATGTCGGAGTCCACGCCCGCCAGCTCGCCCTCGATCACCCTGAGACGGTCGTTGATGAACACAGAAGTGGAGTTCGCTATCTGGTTCTTATCACGCACCCAGTTCTCGTTATAGACGGCGATCAGGGTGTTCAGGATGTCCTGGGCACGCTGGGTGGACACGTCCTTGATAGAGAGCGAGATGACGTCGGCGTTCTTGTCGGCGAGGTTCACCTGGAGTCTGTTCAGGTAAGACTGTGTCACGCCGCGCTGGCCCGACTTTCTGACGTTGACCGGCTTTTTCATCGCCTCCCCGGAGTAGTCCTTCGTCTTCTGAACGATGATCCTTCCGACAGGCGTCTGGAGCGTGTCGCCGTAGTGTCCCACGACCGGCTTGCCGCCGACCTTCTCATTCTTATGGATGAAGTCATTCAGGGTGACTCTCCCGCCGTTCTCGCTGACGGTGAATCCGACTCCCACGTTCTCATCCACGTCGAGCAGGTCGGCGGAGATCGGCAGCGACGTGCCGTAGAGCACGTTCCTGTGGAAGGTGCCGTCCACCGTGTAGCTCATGTACAGGCGAAGCCTGGCCACCACCTCGCTCATGATGTCCGGGGATTCGAAGGCGTGCAGCTCGTTGTTGACGTTTGACTTGACGGCGAAGAGGCCCATGTTGCCGAACTCACCGATGTCCCCCGGCATGGACGCGCCCTTGGTGTTTGACTTGATCTGGATGTCAGCGGAGGTGTTGTACGTAGGAGTTGACCTGAGGATGTACAAGGCACCTAAAGCCAGGCAGACCGCCAGGCTCAGGGCGAACCAGTACCATCTGGACAGGCAGCGGCGCACAAGCTGGCCGATCTGCACGGTCTCCTCCTGCTGCCGGGTATTGTTATCCGTGTTGATGTTGTTCTCCATTGTTTTGAATCGCTTTGATGTTATAGTGTTTCTTCACAAGGTTCCAAGGCGGATCACTTCCCCGACCCGCTCCTCGTGGCGATGATCACGATCGTGTTGGTGATGGACGCCGCGAGCGAAGTCAGCGAGATCCAGAACGAGGTGGAGCGGACATTGTTGCCGTTCACCGTGGACTGCCTTGCCCGCACGTCGTTCGGATCGACGTAGATCACGTCGTTCTGGCGGATGTAGTAGGCCGGCGAGGCTATCAGGTCAGCGGCTGAGCAGAGGTTCACCTCGTAGGTCAGCATCTTGCCGTTCTCGTTGCGCAGCACCTTCACGTTCTCGCGCTTTCCGTAGATGGTCAAGTCACCGGCGGTTCCGATGGCGTCGAGAATCGTCACGGCATCCTTGTCGATGGCGTAGCGCCCCGGCTTCTCAACCTCGCCAAGCACCTGATAGTACAGGTTCATGAAGTCAACGGTCACCACGGCGTCCGTCGCCTGCCCCTGCTCATTGAGCTCCTTCTTAATCACGGAGGCGATTTCATCACGCGTCAGCCCCGCCACGGCCACCTCGCCGAGGACAGGGAAGTCGATGCAGCCCCTGTCGTCCACCGTGTAACCAGAGATGTAGCCCTGGCTGTAACCGGAAGTGATTGTGCTGCGGGTGTTCTCACCGAGACGCTGCGTCACGTACGGCAGGTTGAAAAGGGCTGTCAGCTCGGGACTCTTGCAGTTCACGATGATCGAGATCTTGTCCTTCGGGCGGACGATGATCTCCTTAGCGGCGGCAATGCGCTGACCCTCCACGGACGACAGATCCTGGAAATACGCGATCTCCTTGGGAGTCGAGCATGAAGCCAGAAGAAGCAGCAAGGCCGCTGCCGGCAATAACTTTCGTATGTTCATATTCCTAAAACAAATTAAATTTTCTCAAGAAACGACGGCGGGATGTACCCCGTGGCGAAGGCCGCCACGCCTTCGATGGTCACGATCAGCCTCCTGTCGTGCCGGATCCGCTTGATGTGCCCTTCGAGGCCTTTGAATATTCCTTCGGTGACTCTGACCTTGTCACCTTGATGGAACCTCGGATCGTCCTCGCCAAGGTACTCCAGACCAGAATCCTTCACGGAGCAAAGCTTGATGAACCTATCCATCTGCTCCTCGGGGATGACGATCGGTCTTCCGGTGCTCTTGTCGTAGTACGGCGCGGCGCTGCCGGGGAGCTTCCGCTGGATCGTCTCCAGATCCGAGGCGGTGGTCTTGGCGAAGACCAGTGCCTTGATCAGCGGCTCCTGGACATAGATAATGCCACCATCCGAACACTTCTCAACCAGATGCATCGGGTAGAAATAGCGAATAGCGGCGTTGTCCAATGTCTCTTTCAGAGGCCCGACGCGATTGTAGAAGACGCGGATCGCGTACCATTCAGGCCATAAGCCGGTGTTGAGACAGAATTCATCCAAAGAGACCAAAGCGACAGAACTAAATAATCCTCAAAATAGGAATGAAACACGTTACGAATAGCACAAAAAGTGTCCCCTTGACATCATGTGCAAGGGTAAGCCCTACGGTTGTCAGCATCTTCATACCTGATCTCGAAGAACTCCAATCCAAGAGTGTCATTCGTAACCTGCTTATGAAGGTCAAATATAACACTTCCCCGAATAAAAAACAACATACTGAATAAGTATTATAAGTATTCTATTCCCTCGCAGGCGATGCCTCTACCCCCCCCCCATTATCACTTAATAGACTGATAATCAATGAATTATTAATATATCCAATCAAATGCTGTCCAATTTCACCGGTGTAAATGGACCAAAATGAACCAGTCAGGCTCCGAGGATCACACGGGAGAGTTCCTCCGGGGTGTCAACTATGGCCGAAGGAGTGTAGGCTGCGAGTTCCTCACGGGTTCTGAAACCCCAGCTCACACCCACAGTCCTGACCCCGGCGTTCAGGCCGGTCTGCATGTCCACATTGGAGTCGCCCACATAGACGGTCTCGGACTTGGTGACGGACGGTACCTCGGCGAGAACCTGATCCACTATGGCCGGATCGGGCTTTATGGGCTGGCCTTCGCGCTGACCCAGGATCCTCACGAAGTCATATTCACCGAAAAAGTGGTGGACCAGCTTTTCCGCGCCGTCCTGGTACTTGTTCGAGGCCACGGCGAGGCGCACCCCCGCGGCGGTGATGGTCTTCAGCATTCCGGGAATGCCGTCATACGGTCTTGTGAAGTCGCATTTGTGGGCATCGTAGTAAGGAATGAATATGGAGGCCATCCTTTGGACAACTTCTTCCGTGGACTGTCCGGCGGGAACGGCGGCGCGGAAGAGGTTGTAGATGCCGCGGCCTACCATCTGGTAGTAGGCCTTGATGGGATGGGTCGGAAAGCCGCACTCGGTCAGGGCGTGGTTGGTGGCGTTGCCTAAATCTTTGACGGTGTCCAAAAGGGTGCCGTCCAGATCGAATATCGCTAGTTTTGTCATGATTCCTGTCATTTATTCAGCATTATCGAAGCCGCTGTACTCGCCCTTGGACTCGTACGGGACACCGGTCTTCATCCAGACCGGCATCGGGGCTCCCTTGAGGTAGTGGTCGAAGAACTGCTGCAGCCTCACGGAGAGATCCTTGCAGTTGCGCCTTTCGACGAGGTTGTGCGCCTCCTTGTTGTACTGGAGCAACCATGCCGGTTTGTCAAGTCTGCGCAGGTCTGAGAAGAACTCGATGCCCTGGTACCACGGAACGGCGCCGTCAGCGTCGTTGTGCATGATGAGCACCGGTGTCTGCACCTTGTCCACGTGGAAGACCGGAGAGTTCTCGATGTAGAGTTCCAGGGCGCCCGGCTCCCACATGCTCTTTCCGATCCGGCTCTGGCCGTGCTCGTACTGACCTGCGCGTGTGATGCCCGAACCCCAGCGGATGCCGCCGTAGGCAGAGGTCATGTTACCCACAGGCGCTCCGGAACCGGCCGCAGCGAACATATTCGTACGTGTTATGAGCCAAGCGGTCTGGTAGCCGCCCCAGCTCTGGCCCTGGATCGCCATCCTGCTTCTGTCGGCGGACGGGTAGGCCTCGCAAAGAGCCTCGGCGCCGGCGCAGATGCAGTTGTAGGCGCTCTCGCCCGGGTGGCCCACCTTGTAGACGATGTCCGGGACGAAGACGATGTAGCCCCTGGAGGTATAGAAAGGGATGTTCACGATCGACCGGGACGGGGCCGGCGACCAGAACGTGTAGAGGTTGTTGGCGTTCTTTTCGTAGAAATAGATCATCACCGGAAGCTTCTCGCCCTCCTTGACACCGTCCGGCATGTACACGATACCCTTCAGCGGAGTGCCGTCGTATGCCTTCCAGCGGAAGAGTTCCGCGCTCCCCCAGCGGTAGCCGGCCATCTGAGGATTGATGGCGGAGACCTTCGTGGAGGTCTTGAAGAAGTTGTCCGTGAAGTAGAGGTCGTAGCACTCGCGGAAGTTGCCTTTCTGGTAGAAGATCCTGTCCGTGCCGGCGGCTCCCGCCACGTACTTGTAGGTTACGGTGTCGGTGAAATATTCAAGAGTCTTTGAAGGTCTTGCGAGGTTGACGCGTCCGAAGCCGTTCTCCTGGCTTTCCTCATTGAAGACACTCAGGTAGACGGTCTGCTTCGGGTCAAGCGGTCTGACAACGCCGCAGCGGCGCTCGTTAGGCTTCCTGGTGTCCGGCTTCAGGTCCACGATCTTGAAGCGGTTGTGCGTCCGGCGGCCCACTCCCCCGGTCAGGTTGACGGCAGACTCGCCGTCCGGGGAGAACTTCCAGATGTCGTAGCGGTCGATGATGAAGACAGCGGACTCGTCCTCAAGCCATCTCGGGGCGGACTCGTGCGCCGGTGCGGCGGTCGGATGGTCGTCCTCCTCGTCGTAGAAAGGAAGTCCGGTCCGGACGGTAAGGTTGGCCTTCACGCCTGTCTCTGTGTTGTAGACGAACCAGTTCATCTCGTCGTTGTCAAACCAGACAAGGTACCTTCCGCTCGGGGACACATCGAAGCGTCCGGCATCAAGTCCTTCAGCCACAACCTTACGCGAGCCGTCCCTGACGTTGACCAGAGAGATGTCGCGGCGGTTGTTGTAGTCCCAGACCGATGTGCGGGCGTACTTAGCGTTATCGCTGGCAAGCACCCATTCGGAGAGTCCACCGTTCATCAGGCGGATGCCGGCGAACTTAGAGGTGGTCAACGGCACGATCCTTCCCGGCTCGGCGAGGTCGATGGTGGCTGAATATGTCTTCTTGAGTGTCTTGTTGACGTTCAGCCTCTGCTGCGGAGGGGTATAGACGGCGTCCCAGTTCCAGATGTCCAGCTGGGCGGTCTCGAAGTCCACGATCGATGTGTCTTTCGGAGGGCGGATGGCGCCTATCCCGAGGAAAAGGCGCTTGCCGTCAGGGGTGAACTGCAGCTCGGTGTTCTCGTTGAGCGTCCAGCCCGGAGTGCCCTCGACCCGAGTCCCTTGAGGGATGATCACTTTCGTTGAATATGCCCACCTGCCATCCTTGCTGACGACTGTCGCGCTGTCCGCCGCGGCCTCCGCAAGCGGCTGGTGAGTCCGAGCCTGTTGAACCGTCTTTCCCGTCTTAAGTGCCTGGATACCGGTAAGGTACAGTGCCTGGCACTTGTTGCGGTTCTTGCTGGTGTCGGTGGAACCGAGGAAAACCAGCTGATCCTCGGCGTCGCTGAATGTCAGGCGGCTGTAGGATTCGGCGCCACATGCGATGGTGTCGATCTGCGCCGGGGCGCGGGCGATCATCACGGCGGTGGCCGACAGGGAATCCTTCTTGTCCTTCTTCGAGGTCATCACGAGGATCGTTCCGTCCTGGTTGAAGGAATAGGAGTCGATGTGCCGAAGTGTGTCCTTCCTGTCAGTGGCCGGATTCAGGATGATGAGACCCGACTTGTCGGTACCTTTCTTGTCGGAGGAGTCCTTATAATGCTTCCAAGTAGATTTATAGGCGACGTAAGGCTTGGCGAGCGAGCCGGTGGCGTAGGAGTCCACGCGCCCGTATTTCCTGACCGTCATGGTCGTGAGATCCACCACGGCGAGGGTGTCCTTAGTCATATTCTCGGACTTTTTCTTGGCAATCTTTTCCTGCCTGGTCTTGGCGAACTGCGGCTTTATCCTAAGATAGAGCCACTTACCCTTAGGGTCGAGGGATGCCTGCGAGCCGCGCGGAATGCTGATCTCCCGGCAGGAAGGCCTGCCCTTCCGTTGAGGTGTCATATTCCTGACATAGAGAGTGCCGTCTCCTTCCTGCGGATTCACATTCCACACTAGGACGTGACCGTCATCGCTTTTGAGGATGTCGGACACGCTCTGCCATGAGTCGTAGACATCGTGGTCCATAGCTTTTTTCTGGGCTGACGCTCCCGTAAATCCCGACAGGCCGGCGGCAATCGCCAATGTTGACAGAAGTTTGATATTCATGATGTTGGATAACTATATTTATTTACAAGTTGCAAGTTGCCTCAGCAGGATTCGGTTGCCTCAGCGGGTTTAAGCTACTTCAGCTGGCTTAAGTTGCTTCAGCGGGCTTAAGTTGCTTCGGCGGGTTTGGCTGCTTCTGCGGGCCTAAGCTGCTTTAGCGGGTTTAAGCTACTTCAGCTGGCTTAAGTTGCTTCTGCGGGCTTGGCTGCTTCGACGGGCCTAAGCTGCTTTAGCGGGTTTAAGCTACTTCAGCTGGCTTAAGTTGCTTCAGCGGGCTTAAGCTACTTCGGCGAGCTTAAGTTGCTTCTGCGGGCTTGACGACCGGCTGGAGCGGAACGACCGGCTGGAGCGGTTGGCGAGCCAGTCGAACCACCACAATCAGCCTTACGGATGGTTTCGTAGTAGTCATGGCGGGCGGGATTCTCCGGGAACCACCCTTTCAGGACACGCCGCTCCTGCTCGAACATCTCCTTGATGCCCCAGAAGCATGAAAATGCGGCGGCACCGAGGATAGTTGCGACGACATCGTTATCCACGAATATGGACGCGGCGACAAAGGCCAGCCCCGCAAGCAAAAACAGCCACCAGCTCCCCTTGCCCCAATAATATTCCATCTTGATCACTATAGGATGGCACACCCCGATAATAAGGAAAGTGGCCGCCCCGACGATTATTCCGCTAAAGTTCATGTCCCCAAAAAATTTTGAGGACAAATGTACGAAAATTATCTTGATTCCCGCAGCCATTCTTTTGGTACATCCAGTTCTTCCCGCACATCCCCCACCGTTCTTCCCCACCGTTTCCCAGCTTATGCCATAAAAACAGAATCCGGTACATCCTGCACTGTGTCCTTGTATAAGCCACAAGACAGAATTGCAGCCAAGACCCACACAGGGATGCTCTGGGCGGCGTGTTCATTGCAATTCTGTTTACGGCCATTTCCTCCGAACCATCTTGCGAACCATCCTGCAATCCATCCTGCAATCCATCCTGCAATCCATCCTGCGGCACTGCCAGGGCTAGTTTTCAGCCTCTGACCATAAACAGAATTGCAGCCGAGACCCACACAGGGATGCTCCGGGCGACGTGTTCATTGTAATTCTGTTTTCGGTCATCTCCTCCGATCTTTCCTAAAAAACAATTTGCCATTGGAGTCTACACGTAAGTCATGCGTGGACACTGAGGGCGAGATTCGGCCTGAAAGTCGCCCGCAGAGGTTCGTTTGAGACTCGGCGGGCAAGTTTTCCTTTGATTCTCGCTCCGGGAGTCACGCC
>OGRD01000222.1_pt1 | contig 35264 bp, 29 predicted proteins | sample 1553441 | NCBI WGS metagenome assembly OGRD01 (sample SAMEA2580106, study PRJEB22360) | human gut metagenome | biome: human gut; feature: human-associated habitat; material: faeces | place: Denmark | collected 2008/2010
ACTTTGATAAGCTTCATACTTATCTTCATCATCAATAAGATGTTTTTTGATGATGAAGATAAGTATGAAGCTTATCAAAGTGAAGCTGATAAAGCTTTAAAAGAGTTTTTAAAAATTAAAGATCCAAAAGATGCTGATCTTAAAAAATGTGAGAGAACAATTGCAAAAGTTTTAGAAGATTATTGCGATATCAATGGTAAAAGTTTGGTTTTAGAGATTGCTCGTAAGTTATGTAAAAATAATTCATTAAGAGATATTGTTAGTTGAACATTTAGTATCAATGAAGCTTATGAAGATAATATGTATGATTGGATGTACTAATTATGGTTAGAGAAGAAAAAATTACTAAAGCTAGAACATTAAGTCAGTCTATTATGTTGTTGTCAAAAAGACAGTTATATAGGTTTTCTGCAGTTGTTGCATGATATCAAGTGCACCATAATCTTAATTATTTTTTAGACGAAAGAAATAGTAAACATTTATTTATTGATCTTTTCATTGGTAAAAGGTTAAACAATAGGCCTATCAATGAAAGAAGAATAATCGTTCTAAATCATTTAGAAATGTATTTAATTGAAGACATGGAAAAAAGTTTAATAGCATTAGCTAAAGCTGCAGCTGAAGGAAAGACAGTTAAAGAACTTAACGATGTGGCATGAGGTAGTAGCAAAGATGAAATGTTTTAATGAAGTATTTGTACCAAGTGGTTGAATAATAACAACAAATGAAGCGCCTCAGAATTTATCGAGTACTGCATGACCACAAGTACAAGAAACATGTGAAAATGTATTTGACTTAACTATCTTGACCAACACTAAAAATGATGAAGAACCAAATAGCGAGAAACATCAGTTAATACTCAATTTTATATATGGAAATAATGAAATATCTTTGGTACAAGAAAGTGATTGTATAAAAAGAAAATCAATAGTAAATGATGAAGTAGAGGCAGACGGAAAAGAATTCACGTATCTACTCAAAGTTATTGATCATGCAACTAACTCGATAATGTATTACGATGTGAATTTAGCAAGAGTTGAAATTGCAAAAACAGAAGAGATTGTAACAGATGATGATTTATTAAGTGAGCATTTAGAAGTTATAGCTGAACTTGACGATGAAGATGATAATCCATTCGAAACAGAGTTTGGTGATCCACAAACAGAATAGTTAAAACAAAAACTATTTAGAAGCCACCAGCGATGTTCTATTAGAAAAAGTCACATTCAAAAACGACATGAAGCGTAGAGACTTCTATATCATGGGAACCTATCTCCCTGGACAGGCATTCACCTACTTAGGATTGCTGTTTGCAACACTTTCTCTTTTCTAACAACTTAATCAATCTTTTCAAACATATCTCTAGGAGCGCCACAGAGCGGACAAGTAAAGTCCTCTGGAAGCTCCTCTTTTTCTGTCTCATAAACATAGCCGCAAAGCGTGCAACGGAAGTGATGAAGATTAGTCTTCTCCTCCTTTACGGGAACAACTTCCTGATAAGTCGGAGCGTTCTTCGGTGCATTTCCTTTTTTCACCTTGTGGAAATAGCTGTAAGTCATCACCTCATCTTCAGAGCGGACCACCGCCTCTTTCACTTCACCTATAAACAGTGTGTGCGTCTCTGTCTCAAAAGTCTTTGTCACTTCTAAAACAAAAGAGGCAACTGTTCCTTTCACGACTGGAAGAGAGACATCCTCCTCCAATTCAAAGCCTTCAAATTTGTCATGATCCTTACTGGAAGAATAACCGAAAACACGGATGATATCCATATTCGCATTCTCTCCTAAAATAGAAAGAGAAAGCTTCCCAGTCTCCTTGATGGCTTTGTTCGTATAGTTATCATGATTCAAACTGACCAAAAGCTGACTCGGATTAGAAGTTACTTGGATTGCGCTGTTTGCGATACAGCCAACCTTCTTTCCCTCTTGATCTAAGGCAGTGACAAGATACACACCATAACTCAATTTTCTCAACGCTTTGCTATCAATCATAAAATATTTCTCCTTTTCTATCCATATTGTAAAGAAAAAAGGGAAGAAACAACAAGCGAATTCTAAGAGATGAAACAAAAGTATTAAATATGACTAACTTTTCATAGCTTAATTAAAGTACTAAATTCAAAAGTATAACCCAGAAAATTTTTAGATGTAATTTTCAAAAAGTAACGTCAAAACCAGGTGCTTTTATAGTCTTATCATTTGCTGGAATCTACAAATTACCCTGTTTTTTGCTATAATTTTTCCGGAAGATTTTAGATTTTTCCACGACAAAAGGAAACCTAGCATTAGAAAATTCTTGTATTCCAATACTAAGTTCAAAAATGTGGTAGGTTCGCATTTGGTGTCCTAAACGCTTGAAATTATTTCTTTATCGGTTTAAGACATAAATTTTTGAGCGTAATCTTCTTGGCGTGGGATAGCTCAAGAATACACTCTGGTTTTGTGGTTTTCATTACATCAAATGGTGTGCTAAAGTTTAAGATCTTCCGCGGATAAGAATTAATTTGGGATAATGCGTTATTCAATTCCTTTTGACTTAATTTATTAAAATCTGTTCCCTTTGGAAATATTTTTCTTAATTCGACATGATTTTTCTCGATTTTACCTTTTTGTTGGCTTTGTCGAGAATCGCAGAAGAAAACTCTTGTGACTAACTTGCCAGTTTCAGCATCTCTTTCAATCTCTTTTGGTGAACTAAACTCAGATCCTCTATCAGTAAGAATGGCTGGAAAAACAAGCTTAAACGTTTCTATTCCAATCTGTTTTTTGATGTCGTTGATCACATCAACAACGCTTTGAGATGTATGGTCCTTCAGTTTGAATGCCATCATATAATTTGAAGCTCTAAATAATAGAGTCAAAATATACGATTCTTTGTTGGAACCTTCAACGGTGTCCATCTCAACGACATCGATATATGGGTTCTCTGTTATGAAGGATAAGAAGTCTTCATACATTCTTCCGTTTAAGTACTCTCTATTGTATTTTGCTTCTTCTTTTTTTCGCTTTCTTGGCTTATATTTCACTTTTCTAGGCAAAAGAATATTGTTGATTCCTGGAATAACCCCTTTTTCGATATAGGTGTAAATTGTTTGTATTGAATAAGGGAGTTTATCTCCTAATTCAGCTTTCATTACAGCGAGAGATACGTGACGATCAACATATGGTTTCAGTAGTTTGGAAAGTTCTTCATCTTCACCTTTTGTGATTCTCACTCCTTTACGTGTCTCATGGAGATTACTCTGATATTTTTTGATGGCTTCCTCAGGATAATAGAAATATTTGTTTAATGTGCAATTCATCTTCTCTTGGCAAAAATTACAGACTCCGCAATTCTTCTTCAGGAGCTTACAATGAGGTTCTTTATCGAAGGCTTTACAGAAGTCGTTACAAGTGACATATGGGGTAGTACATGCTGAACATTTATGAGTGCAGTTTGTATTACCACACACGTTGTATCTATTGCATTCCAATTTCTTTCCACAACAGTTCTTACCCGGATATCAATAATCTTCTTAATAGTTGAAACAGAGCAATGGATATATTTTGCGGTATCAGTTAAATTCAGACCACGCTGAAGACATTCAGAAATAGAGTGATAATCTTGTGTCGTCAAATGCTTATTGTGAGTATGTATTTCGCTTGTAAATTCTTTCTTCATTTTTTACTCCTTTCTATCAAAGCGAACCTACCACACTGACAATATTCTAGAATATTTTGAATTTACTTTTTGAAAGTTATTACTTTTGAATTTAGTTTTTTAATTAAGCAAAGGATCAAAGGCAAAACAAGACGGATGCCCCCTTCAAAATCCGGGGAAGCATCCATGTCGAGCTTATGATATGATTCAGCCAACTTGCCAGTTTATTGGACACACATCAGTGCCTTGTGACACTTTTTTATATAAAAATAGTGAAAAAATAGTGAAATAATAATGAAATTTTGATGTATTATATATGGGAGGCTTCTCATGATTAAAACGGCATTAAATAACGGTATATTAAATAAGATTCTAGAAATAGAGAAAAATAAAGACGCTTTAAATTTGGTGAAACTTCCTGTTAATTTATCTAATAAGTTTAGAAAGAACACTAAAAAGAAATCTTCTTACGCCTCTAATCGCATTGAGGGTAATCCTTTAACATATGAACAAGCTGACGCCGCTATTGAATCAAAGAATAGACATTTTCTTAAACCAGAGCAAGAAATAAGGAATTATTATTTAGCTTTAGAACTTCTAGAAAAGAAATTAGAGAATCAAGAACCTATTTCATTAAAGCTTATTTTAGAAATCCAAAAACAAATATGTGATGGGGAGCCAAAAGAAAAGATTGGTTTAAGAGGAATGATGCCTCCAGGGGTTTTATTCGCGGTTTGGAACGATGATGGAACTCCTGCTTATATTCCACCTGAATATAATGAAGTTCCTGATTTACTTAATGAATTAATTTCATATGTTAATGAATCAGATGATCACCCTTTAATTAAAGCGGCAGTTATTCATTATCAATTAGTGACTATTCACCCTTTTGAAGACGGCAATGGTAGAACTGCAAGAATAATTTCAAATTATTATCTTTCTTTAAGTGGATATGGTTTTAAAAATGTCGGTTCTTTAGAAGAATATATGTCATATGATATCGACGAATATTATGATTCCCTTCAAATGAATCTTCCTGCTTTATATTACGATGGAAGAAACGATCCCCCTCATCCAGAAATATGGATTAGTTATTTCCTAAAAATATTCTCTTTGTATGCTTCTAAAGTTTTATCAATCGCTTTAAAAGAAACATCTAATAATGAAAATGAACGTTTGCTGCATCTATCTAATAAAGCTAAAGTGTTTTTAGAATATTTAAAGAAACATAACATAGTTAGATTTACCCCTATTGAAGTAGCAGGTAAATTAAAAGTCACCAATAGAACAATCATCAATTGGTGCGCTGAATTAGTTAATAATGGTTATTTAAAACCAATCCTTGTTAATAAAAGAATTAGACAATACGAATTAATATAAAAACAGTGTTCCTAAGCATTCGTGGGACTGAGTTGAGCGTTGTGCCTTGGTTCGTTAAAAAGAAGTTACACATTCAGCCATGGGACGGAGTGGTGTTTCGTCAAATGTAAGTAATTATAAAAACCCATCATTTTGAAAGCAGCAGATCTCTTGATAAACCTAAATAAATAATGTGGTGGATCCTTTAGTTGTTGTAGCTGTAATCGTTCTCATTGTCATAATTGTGCTGCTCCAGAAGAATTGCAGCCTCACTCAAAGAACCCTTGTGATTATTTTTTCTATGAATAAAATAATGCTACAGGGATTTACATACATGTTTTATGTAGTTATTGGTTTATTTACGTTATAAATGAACGGTCAATTCTATTTTTTGGCGAACTAATTCGCGAACTTGGTTATTTAAAAATTCGCCGTTAAAGTTAATATTGTTTGAGAAAGGGGCATCCGTATATGACACTCGGACAAAAATTGAAGAAGTTAAGAACTGAAAAAGACTTAACTCAGAAGAATCTAGCGGATCAATTGAACGTCACTTTTCAAACTGTCAGTAAATGGGAAAGTGATATAAACGAACCTGACATTGCGACATTAAAGGAATTAGCCAAATTCTATGGTTGCACTTATGATTACCTTCTAAATGAAGAAGAGGAAGAGCCAAAAGAAGAAGTTACTACTGAAGAAACAGTAATGGCTCCAACTCCAACTGGAGTCGTCACTAAGACAATCGTCATTCACCAAAATGAGATACACGTATGTGCCAAGTGTGGTAAGGATATTCCTGAAAACGAACTCGTTTCTGAAGATGTCACTAAGAAAGAAAGACATGGTAGAGCAACAAGAACGGTAAGTGTTGGGCAAACCTACTACCACAAATCTTGTTTAGAAGAAGTTAAAAAAGAAAGAGCAGAAGAAGAACGTAGAGCCAGAATTGCTAAAGCATCATCAAGCAAAAAGAAGTGCTTTGGTTGGGGAATTCCTGCTGGAGTAGTGGCTTTGGGTATTGCTTTAGCTTTATTCCTAACTCATACCGATGCAGTTCATCCTGTTCTTGGAGTTTTATATAGTGTTTTGATTGGATACGGAATGTTTGCAATGCTTTATTGCATTCTTTCTGGTTCCTATATTGGTGATGTGTTTGTCTGGTGCGCTGGACTATCCATCAAATTCCCTGGACTTATATTTAGTTGGGATTTAGATGGATTTGCATGGCTAATTGTAATGAAGATATTATTTGCGATACTCGGCTTCTTCGCAGGTTTATTTGCATTATTATTTGCAATAGCTTTATCAGCGATATTAGGCGGAATATCCTTCCCATTTGTATTAATCCATAACATTCATACTGATTATGAAGATGCTTTTTAAGGAGGCAATTTAAATGAAGAAGAAAGCGTTATTCTTGATCCCCGCGTTGCTAGGAACGTTCTTAACAGCGTGTGGTGGCGGTGGAGGTTCATCAACACCAAGTGATAATCCTGGTGGAGGAAGTGAACCTGAATATCCAGCAAGAACTGATTTCACCGGTGTTGAATTTGCAAGCGCTTCTTATGTTTATGATGGGCAACCTCACATTCTTGCTGAAGTGAAGGGTGCTCCCGAAAACACAACCATTACCTATACTGGAAGAAGCGAACAAACTAATGTCGGTACATATAACGCCTCTGCTAAATTGGTTAAAGAAGGCTATAACGATAAAACGTTAAACGCTACTTTAACTATCACTCCGGCGACATTTACTGGTTATGCATACGAAAGCAAATCAGTTAAATATGATGGCGCGGAGCATATTAATGACATTCAATTAGTAGGTACACTCCCTCAAGGAACAACAACTACTGAAACTGTTAAAAATTCAAACAACGAAACGGTTACAAGCGCTGTTGATGTCGGTACTTATACATACACATGTGTCGTTTCTAATAACAATTACAATACTTTGACGTTAAACGCTACTTTGACAATTAAGGCACAAAAGAAAGATATGCCTGTATTTGTATCAAGTGATGACACAGTGTATTTCGCTAATGGATTACATAATAGTTACTTATATTCATTAAGTGACGAAGAACTTAAGTTAATCGATTATTCATCTCCAAAAGAATTTAATAAGTATAGTTCGTCTTCAGCTTTATTTATCGCTGGTTCCACATTACTTAACTCGGTTAAACAAGTTAGTGATGGCTCTTCTAAAGTCTTATATACAGATAGCAACATCGATGATTTCGTTAAATACAGTGATAATATCTATTATTATTCAAACAATGCTTTAAAATCCGCTAAATCTGGTATCTATAAAGTAGATGCTACAGATTCAAGCAATGAACCAGTCGTTACTAAAGTGTTTGAAGGTAAGAGTGATAATTTAGCCATCTACGGCGGTAATCTCTACTTCACAAATGGTAATGACCATAATTACTTATATAAGATGAATCTTTCAACAAACGCTACTTCAATGGTGATGAAAGAAAAAGTTCACGAATTCACAATCAATAAAAATAAACTCTATTGCACAGTTAATGGCTTATTAAATGACTATATTGGTTATTTAGATTTATCCAGTTCTTCAACAACACCAACCAAATTAACAAATGCTGCTGGTGAATTCTTAACCGTTAAGGACGGATATTTATATTACAACTACACTGATCTATTCTCCGCTATCGATGGTTCAGTCAAAGGTGTTTGGAGAATCAGCACAAGTGGTGGTGAACCAACACAATTATTAGCCAATGATGGCGTTAATGGCTTTGATGTCGAATCATCTTCTTCTCTAGTTTATATTGATTCGACCAATTTACATTTATACCGCTATAACACATCCACAAAAGCCACAACAGACTTATTAGATGGATTCGTGGCTCCTGAATCAACACCTTTAAACACTGGTGGTCAAACAATCTCTTTGGGCACAAAAACGTATTATTTAAATATGTATGCTGGCAAGACTTTGTATTGCTATGATGAATCTTCAAAGAAGAGTTTCCAATTAACAACAAACAAAGTTGAAGATTTCTATATCTATAATGACATTTTGTATTTCAACCAAGTCACAATGTTAACTAATAACGATTTATACGCAGTTAACTTAACGATGGGTGGTGAAGCTGAAAAACTGAATTCCAACGATGTTCGAAACATGACAAGTGACGGAACATATTTATACGCAACTCATTATAACTGGGCTGGTGTCGCTGGCGGTATGTCTAGAATGAAACTTGATGGTAGTGAATATGTTAAGTTCTCTGAAGTCAATGGCGCTAAAAACTTAACTGTTAGAGATGGTAAACTTTATTACATCAATTGTGCTACCGGCCAAGACAATGGTTATATTGAATATGCCACGTTAAGCGACATTACATCCACAACTGGAGGATTAAGCGGAACAAGATTGTCTAAAAACATCAAAAACGTTAAACAATTCGCATTTGACGAAAATAACATCTTCTATATCTATAACGGCACAATTGAAAATTCCGTAAGAAGAACCGATTTCACGTCATTAGGTGAAGGAACGAAACTTGCTTCCAATAAGACTAATCCAAACGAAATCTTATTAAGTGGCGATTATGTCTACTACTATTCATACGCTGTTACAGCTGCGAGCAGTGCTGGATTCTATAGGGTTAGCAAGAACGCGACCGCTGACGGAAGCCAAGAGCTATTAGTGAACTATGATTCAAGATATTATGGATCTAACTTATCCATCTCAGATTCCGGCAACTTATATTTCTTAAATTACATTCAAAAATTAGTACTTGGTGATGCCCATTTCTATCAAATCAAATTGAGCACAAAAGCAGTTACAAAAATTAACTAAATAACACAAAAAAGACTAGCAATTCTGCCCTATATTGGTGAAAAGCTAGTCTTTTAATATGCCTATGCTAAGACAACTCTATAATGCAGGTGCGCGGGGTTGGATTATGCTCTGAATGTGGTCGATATATACTTTTCACGGTGTGCCTAGTATTGGTAGATCTGCTTCTTGCATCAAATCTAAGCACAATAAACCCATTTCGCCATTAGAATGTAAATAAATGGCTCCTAAGGATACAAAAAATTAAAAAATACAAAAAGATACCCGGGAAACACATTTATCGATATAAAGTCATTGCCAAAAGGCGCGATATGAAAGAAAAAACGTATATTATTTAACAAAGATTAGACCCTTTCATCATAGTGATATTGTAAAAATGATTGCAGACATTAGAAGATGTGACAAATCGTATTTGATGAAATCTATAAATAACGAATTAGTCAAAACCCAATACAGTTAGAAGAGAGTTGCAAGAAATTATGTGTTTTTGATTCCCGCTCTTTTTGGCAGGCTAGAAGCGCGGGGGCTTTCTAGCTCTCTGTGGCACCGTTTGCGGTCTTACTTGCTACGTACGCCGTTTACGGTGTTTTTTAGTTGTGGTGCATATCGTTTTCTATTAACGATATCAAATAGCCGTTTTTGTTGGCTCTGCTGTCAAGAAACGCGATCAAATCGCCGTGCTTGTCTTTGGATAGCTTAATTAAAAACGTTTTCGTTTTTGCCTTGTTCCAATCGTTTTGACGCTTGTATTGTGCTTCTTTCTGCAGCTGTTCTTTGCTTTTCCGTGCCATGTTTTCGCCTTTGAAGATTTCCGGAAAGCGGATGCGGGGGCCGCTTTACATCCGCCATTGGTGAGGCTAAACAAGTAGCGTTCCAAGAGCGCTAGAACTATTCTTAATACTAGAATCACCACTTCTAATATTAGTTGTAGCTTTTCTTTTTTATCCATTATGGGCTAAAACCTTTCAAAAATCTTAGAAAAGTCAGATTTTATCGAAGAAAAAATTTTTAAAATATTTTTGCGAAACGCGCTTAAAGGCGAAAGCAAATATTATTTAGTAGACCTTTCACTTTATTTCTCTTTGAATACCGATAATCACCTCAACTATAGAAACTTGCAAAAACACATTAAAAACAATAAAATAAAGTGCAAATGAAAGAAATAACAAATTACAAAAAAATCGAGTCTATCTTCAAGAGGAATGACGGGTTTGTGACCCGCAAAGACATTGATAAAGAAAGAATACCTTCTTGGTTTTTTTCCGAATTCGTTAAGAAGAACCATCTGAGAAAAATTGCTCCTGGGTTCTATGCTTCCGATGATTATGCTGTCGATGATTATTTCATACTTCAGACGCGTTACCCAAAATACATATTTTCGGGAATGAGCGCCCTTTATCTTCATCATTTAACGGACAGAATACCAGATGATATGACTGTTACATGTCCCCAAGGATATCATCCATCAAAGAATCCTCTTCCATGCTTGAAGGTCACTAGCATTTCAAACCAAGAACTCTATGCTTTGGGAATCATAGAGATTGAGACAATGTTTGGAAATAAGGTGAGCGCATATGACAAAGAGCGAACTATTTGCGATTTAATCAAATACAGAGATGAATATGACGGAGAGATTTTTCTAAAGGCAATAAAGACATACGTCAGCAATTACCTAGATCAGATGAAATTATTCAAATACGCAAAACAGATGAAAATCGAAAAGAAGGTATTTGAAATCATGGAGATCGTATCAAATGAAAATTAATAAAGATTCTCTTAAGGCTCGGGCGAACAATATCTCTGCGAGACTTGGGATTCCTCAAAATGTTGTATATAACCGTTTCTTTTACGACGCCTTTTTATCCAGGCTAGCTAAATCTAAGTATAAAAACCATTTTGTTTTAAAGGGCGGCTTATATCTCTCCTCTGTTTTTGGAGTTGATACTAGAAGCACCATGGATGTTGATTTCTTTCTCAGAAAATTATCGATGGAAAGAGAAAGAATTATGAACATTATCAAGGAAGTTGCATGTATAGATAATGATGATGATATCGTTTTTGAAATTCTTGGAAGCAATCCAATCAGAAAAGAAGACCAATACGGTGGATTTCAGATATTAGTTTTGGGCCGATTGGACAATGTAAGATGCCAATTTGGAATTGATGTTGCAACAGGTGATCCTATTGTTCCTTCGGAAAGAAATTATAAATACAAATGCTTGGTGTCTGGAGAGGAGCTATCGCTCAAAGCCTATAGTTTGGAAAGTGTCATCGCTGAAAAATTAGAAACGGTGTTGGTTCGAAGCATATCTAACAGCCGCTGCAAGGATTATTATGATTTGTACATTTTAAGGAAGACGCAGTTATCGAATATAGATGTTCCTACTCTTATTGAGGCATTTAATAAAACGTGTCAGTATAGGCATTTCAAAATATCAAAAGGGGATGCCCTGGCTTTGATTGATGAAATTGGTGATAACCAACAAATCGAGATGAGATGGAAGAGCTACTGTAGAAACGCCATGTATGCAGCGCATTTGTCATTCAAAGATGTTCTTATATCAATAAGGGAATGGATAGAAATCATCCTTTAAAAGGAAATTGAAAAGATAGTATCTATTGCCTAACACTACCTAGATGCATCATTCTAGCTAGTTACGTAGCCGAATTCTGAACCCAGTTCATATGTTCTATCTCATATGGGTATGCCTCTTTCTTGTTTCTAGACTATGCATGTGGAAAATGTCTGTCTGCTTCTTTGAAGAAATAACGATATATTCGAGGAATTTGACTGATTTGGCTGGTTCAAGATTCTTTTTCGACTATGCAACCGGCTCTTAAAAATCATCTTTCGTCAATATGGAAGGAACATATCAGTACCATTGATGCGCTGTCAATCTTCCTCGTATTGTACCTAGGAAAGACGGGAATATATGAAATAATGATTGGCTTTAATAATACCAAATAATAAATAAAACATTGCATAAATGAATAGTTAAGATTAAAATAAGGTACATGAAACAAATGCCAATACTTTTTTCGTACGATGATTTACGAATAGCTTATCCAAATTCATCTTCCTTCTTCTCTCTTGTTTCCCGTTATATGAAACAAGGAAAAATCAAACAAATAAAAAAGGGACTGTATGCATTGGTCGATCCATCGACAAACGAAATATATGCAACCCGCTTTCAGATTGCATCAAGACTGTTTAACGATTCTTATTTTTCTTATCATGAGGCTTTGGAATATTACGGTTTATCTAACCAGTCCTTTGTTTCAGGCTTCACCTATCTTTGCCATACCTATGCAAAAGAACTCGAGTTTCAGGGCGTGCGGTATGATTCAAAGAAATCAGACTGCGGCCTTCAGGTATTAGACAGGATTAAAGAGGAAGGCGTGCGAGTCGTATCGCTGGAGCGCGCGATTGTGGATGCCATCGATTGCCCATCTCTTTCTGGCGGAATTGAGGAAATAGAATATGCCCTTGAGAATGCGTCCGATCTGAATATATCGTCGGTAGAACAAATGCTGGAGTACTACAATAAAGACTTCTTATACAGGAAAGTGGGCTTTTTGTTCGAAAAGAAGTATGGGCCAAAGATCCCGAAAGATTTCTATGATAAATGCCTGAGTCACGTCACGAAAAAAATAATCTATTTTGAGTCCCACGCAGGGCAGGCAAAGCTGAATTCCAAGTGGAGATTGATGGTAGAAGAAAAGGAGTATCCAGATGAATTATTCTAAGCAATATATCGCTGAATTAGGGGCTAGAACCGGATTCATCAGCTCGAATGTCGAAAAGGTCATCAGGCTTTTGGATGTCCTTTGCTTCATCGGTTCCGAGTTGGATCCGGAACACAAAATGCTGGTTCTCAAAGGAGGCACGGCCATCAATCTCTTGTACATGGATCTTCCGCGATTGAGCGTCGACATTGATTTGGATTACGTTGGGTCATTGGACAAGGAAGAGACCGCCAAAGATAGGGAAATCATCATGAATTCCCTCGATGGCTTTATGTCAAGAGAAGGCTATGTCGTATCAACGAAATCAAGAGGAAGCGCCATCCTTGCCAGCAGGACATACACATTCATCAATGCGTTTGGAAACAAGGACAATATCAAAGTGGAAATCAATTTCATTGATCGAATCCATATCTTTGGCGTTGATAAGGCAGAGACATCGTATTTTGAAAGAGATGTCGTTGTCGCTACGCCGATCAAGGAAGAACTATTTGGCATGAAGATATGCGCGCTCATTGACCGTGGGAAGCCCAGAGATCTTTATGATGTGAACAACATTGTCGCGATGTCCTCAAATCTAGACGTGGAGAAATTGAGAAAATCGGTTTTATTCTATCTATCGCTTGATGGTATTTTCGAAATCGATGACAGTGCTTTTAAAAAGATTGAAGCTATTACTCTAAACGAAATAAAGAGGGAATTGCTTCCTGTACTGGCTAAAAGAGATCGGTTTGATTTGAAGGAAGTCAAAACAAAGGTGATGACATGGCTTAAAGAACTTTTGTCATTGACGGATGAGGAAAAACGGTATTTGGCTCACTTTTCGAATGGCGAATATAATCCGTTTCTTTTGCTTGGTGGTGCCATAGCTGAAAAAATTTTGCAACACCCAATGGCCAAATGGAGAGCCTCATGCATAGAGGGAAAATAGTAAAATAAACTGCTAAGTCCTTTTTTGTGCTTTCTGTTTCTACCAGCTGTCGAGTGGATGATCTTGCGACATTGCTCTATGGTGAAATGATTCTTTTATCAATCTTGATGCGGGTGATTGTTCAAATCAATGGTTCCCTCATACTAGGGACGTCGTCTTGAATTTCCGGTAGATCTGTCGAAAAACGCATCTAGTAGATATATTCTTTCCATGAGGTACCCTGTATTGGTAGACTGTTCCTTGCATGTCGCCAACACACGTTGAAACCATGGCGCTGTTAAGCCTCAAAAAGGTAAATTCTCTTAAGGTGTTTTAGCAAGGAAAGCGATCACCTCTTGCCGAGATAAACGTCACGGAGAGTTTTTTGCAAATGATGTAAAAAGCATGCGTAAGTGGTTGTCTAAATCAAAATTACAAAGATGTTCTTTAGATCTTGGCCTTCAAGGTCTTCGCACTGGTTTTTAGCAAGGTCTTTCTCGTTACGAAACGGGACATGAAATACTGAAATCGATTTCCTTTTCCGATGATATAGAAATCCTTTCCTTTCATGGATTGGGTATAACCAATCTGAGCTACCTCTTTGGCTTCAAGCGGTTTCTTCTTTTTGAAGGTGAAATCGTTATGAGCTTCAGAAACGAATTTGGAATTAAATGGTCCAGGGCAAAGTGTTAGACATTTGATGTTGGTGTTTCTTAATTCGAAAGATATCGCGCTGGATAAGTTATAAACGTAGCCTTTTACTGCGTGATAGGTGCACATATATGGACCTGGATAAAGGCCGGCGATCGAACACACGTTAATGATGTGCCCTTCATTATTGGCAAGCATATCGTCTAGATATACTCGGGAGAAGTAGAGAAGGGCGTTACAACAGACGTTGGTCATGGCAATCTGTTTATAAACCTCCATGTCCTTGAAGTCTTTGCAATCACCAAAGCCCGCGCAGTTTACAAGATTATTGATAAAAAGTTCGTTTTCTTTGGTGAAGTTAAAAACCCCGGCATAGGTTTCTTCTTTGCTTAAATCTGCAACGAACGTGAATACTTCAACACTCGGATTCTTCTTTTGAATTTCATCTTTTACGGAAAGGATTGCCTCTTTGTTGATGTCAACTAAAACGACGTTGTTCCCTTTAGATGCGTAAAGCAAAGCGAACTCTTTGCCTAATCCGCTTCCAGCACCTGTAATTAAAGTAGCTTTCTTCATTGATTGTTTTTCTCTCTGAAATTTTGTTCTTGCGTGAATAAAACACGCTCATTTCTTTGATTATATTCCGTATGCTCTGAAGGAGGAAGAAGAGCCTTCTGTATAAGCCTGTTTATAATTGTTTGCCTTCGCGAATGGCATGTGCATCTTGACGGGTTCGCAAAAAATCAAAATCAATGAAATAGGTCTGCGAATTGATGTCAGGGAAAGCATCCGACATTGAAACGCTCCGATAAATCCAATAATGTTGTATTTATAGGTGCAAAAATGATAATAACGACAGCGATACTGAAAGAAAAATACCATGACTATGCTAACCCGTTGGACAAAATAAAGCGTGAGGTCGATAAAGGAAATCTCATCAGGCTTACGAACGGAATCTATGAAACCGACAAGGAAATGGACCCTTGTCTATTGGCATCCTCTATTCTATCTCCTTCTTACCTGAGCTTCGACTGGGCCTTGTCGTATTACGGGCTGATTCCGGAGAAGGTTACATCCGTCACGTCCGCCACCCTTGGAAAAAGAAAGAACAAGACCTTCGAGAATTATTTTGGGAGGTATGAGTACACGGACGTACCCGCTGAAGCCTTCCCTGAAGGATTGACATATCTCGAGAACATGGGTTATACGGTGAAGGTTGCAACGAAGGAAAAAACAATATGTGACTCCCTTTGCAAATGGAGGGTTGTCAGAAACATAAAAGAGCTAAAAGAGCTTTTATTTGAGGATAAGAGAATCGATGAGGATGAGTTTGCTGCCTGTGACTTCAAATTGATGAAGAGACTGGCTGGCTTATATGCCAAGACCAATTTGAAGGTGTTGATAAAACTCATAGGGAATGAGTATGAAAATGAACAGCATAGTTGAGGCAATGTTGAAAAGATACAACCCAAAAAACAACGAAGAAAGAGAAAATGCAGCGAAGGAGATCATCCAAGAAATTGCCTTGGCAGGGTTGTCACGTGGTGGATTCTTCAAAAAAGCTGCTTTCTATGGTGGGACGAGTCTCAGAATCTTCTATGGATTGGATCGATTCAGCGAGGATATGGATTTCGCTTTGCTCACCTGCGACAGCAAACAGTCTGAATATCATTGCAGATGACATGCTTTCGATTGCTGGCGGTTTCGCCGGTCTCTTCGATATCTTTGATTACGATCCTAAGACGTTTGCCTTTGATAAGGGAAAGATGCAAGCGGACATCCAGGAGTATGGTCTTCTCACCTATAAAGATTTCGAGCGTTTCTTCCCTAAGGAGATCTATGATTTGCTTCCTTGCAAGCATTTGAACGTTTCCGTTGGGAAGGGGGCTTATTACCTGGGATATCTTCGAAGGATACGTGAAGAAGTGGAAAGACCAATTGATGGAGAACATGAAATAGTCAAACTTAAAACCAAGGTAGAGTATTTTTCTTATTCAACCTATCAAATACGAGGCCATTCGTTTTACAAATGAAACGTAAATGAAACGAAAAAAAATACGTTGCATTTACGCCACAACAATCTTATATTAATAACGAAAATGGAGCGCTTGATATGAAAGAAACAAGATTTTTAGAATTTAAATCGGATGTGTCAAATTCATTTTTAAAAACAGTAAGTGCATATTCCAACATCGGTACTGGAATAATTCGCTTTGGCTATAGTGATGATGGAAGGGTGTGTGGATTAAAAGGGGAGCTAAAAGACATTTGCTTGGATTTAGAGAATAAAATTAACGATTCAATTGAACCAAAACCGAATTTCCGTTTTGAATGTGACTACAGTAACAATACGATTGAACTGCTAGTTTATGAAGGACTTTTCAAACCTTATATGTATAAATCAAAAGCATATAAAAGAAATGATTCATCAACGATAGAAATGGACCCTCTAGAGCTTCGTCGAGCCATTCTTGAGGGGCAAAATCTTTCCTTTGAAGAGATTTGTGTAGATGAAGAGCTGGAGTTTAAATCGTTCGCCAAAAAAACAAGGGATATTTTGAATGTCCAATTAAATCGTGACATCCTAAAAACATTTGGTCTAATAGATGATAAAGGAAGGTTTAATAAAGCAGCATTAATTGTTTCTGACAATAATAATTTAGCGGGCATTGACATCATTCGGTTTGGAGATGACATCAATCAAATAATGGACAGGAACATTGTGACTAACAAATCCATATTTGATATGTTTGATGTTGCTTATGAAATGTATCAAAAATATTACGTTTATGAAGAAATAAGTGGCTCAAAACGAAAAACGATCAATACCATACCAGAAAACGCATTTCGAGAGGCGCTTGCGAACGCGTTAGTTCATAGGACTTGGGATGATACGCCAAATGTTAGAGTTTCTATGTTTAATGACAAGATTGAAATTACCTCCCCTGGTGGGCTGTTACAGTCTATTAGCAAAGAAGAATACTTAAATGGGCAAATCTCAAAGCCCAGAAATCCGATAATTGCGAATATTTTTTTCCGATTGAAATATATTGAAATGTTTGGAACAGGGATTTTGAGGATAAAACAACTTTATCAGGATGCTTCCTTTAAACCTGATTTCAAAGTATATGAAAATAGCATTTCTGTAGTTTTGCCCTCCCTTTCTTTTAGACCTCAAGTGACGTTAGACGAAAAGAAAATCGTCGATTACTTAGCAAAAGGAATACAGGCATCGAGTAACGATTTGGTGAATGTTACGGGATTTGATAAAAGCAAAGTGCTTCGATTATTAAAAACCTTACAAAATAAGGGGTATGTTAAAGTGTCTGGAAGTGGCAAAGCAACAAAATACAACGTCTAAAAAAGTTAAACGGGAATGTTATAAACACTATTCCTATATCTTTCACTTTAATATGTTTGTTCTTCGAAAAACCATTATTTTTTCTAGCAGCACACCAAATTGGTGATAGAAAATACTGATTCCATCGAATTAAACCCTGAATACCTAAACTTTTTTCTTCTATTTATCCAATATTTGTTTGGATTTCTTGCCTAATTTTCCCTTGAAACGCTGGGGATTTTTCCTCTTTTCTGGCACTTGCCTTCTGGTTATGACCGCATCCGAAAGGAGCAGATGCCTAATTATCCTTTCATCCCTTGCCCAGGTCTCGCTCTGCTTCTTGCACCCGAACAGGTATACAAACCAATTTAGGTAGTCTTGCAGGTAACCGGTGTCCATGCCAGTAAACCTTGACAGATACCTTTTTACCCAAGAGCTAAATGAATTCACCAAGGCCATTGCCCTCAGCGTTTCCTCATCCCTGACTATCGACTTGTGTATTTCGTCCTCGACCCCGGCAGACTTTATAGCCCTTGCGGTGCGCCTGCAAACCGTCATGGACAACCTTAGTTACATTGCCATTGGCAAGATGCGGAAGCAACGCGTCGTTGATTCTCTTGCTGGTCGGCATGCCGCTGCCGACAAGGAAGGCGACCATATTTTTGTATTGGTCGATCGCAATGAAGATGCAACGCTTGCTTTTGCTCAGCCCCCTTTGATTGCGGCCATAGTGGTTCTTCGGCATATCGGAATCAAAAGTATAGACCTCATCGATAAAAACCGTGCCGCTAAGCCTCACCTTTTCCTGCCAGCCATTGACCGTTTCGAAAAGTTTTCTCCTCATTAGCAACGCGGTATTGTGATGTATCCCGATCTGCTCGGCGATTAGGTCCAACGGCACGTTGTATGACATTAGGCTTACCATCGAGAGCCACTGGGTCAGAGTCGTCTTTGCGGACGCAAGGACGGAATTCGCCAGCAGCCCAAAGCGTCGCCCACAACTGCACCTATAGCGTTGGTCGCCATTGCTGTCGGTCCCATCCCTCGAAACGTTTTCGCTGCCGCAGGATGGACACTTTGGGGTTCTTCCGTAGTGCATGGCCAATTCGTCGAAACTTGAGAACCCAAGCCTTTCGAGGCATTTTCGGCTCTCTACCTCGGCACATAGTTCTTTGAACGACGCATCGTCCAGCCCAAATACATAGCCATGCTGGGCGGTAGATATAATTTTAGGCATATAAAAACACCCTTTCCGCCTTTGGTACGGTCGTTACTACAGGGTGTTTGCGAACAAGTTGTCATAACGACCGTACCAAAGGTCTTGTTCGCACTTAAATTATATCATAGATGGGTTTTGTCTTCTTCATCACCAATTTAGTGTGCTGCTAGAAAGTCTTTTGAAATCATTTTGCCAAGAAGACATGCATTTATCTATTTACCTTTTCCTTATATATTGAAAACACAAAAAACGAGAATGATTAATGGTTACAATATAGAAAAAAGATAGGAGCACATAATCATGCTAAAAAACATTCCAGCTTGCCTTAGCCCTGAATTATTGAAGGTTTTAGATGAAATGGGACACGGAGACGAAATCGTTATTGGAGACGGGAATTTCCCTGGATCAAGTCTTGGTCCTAAAGTTCTTCGTGCGGATGGAATTGGGGGAGAAGAGTTATTAAAAGCCATCCTAACTTTGATTCCTCTTGATACCTATAGTCCTGCCAATTTCTTCTTGATGGAAACAACAAATGGCGATCCAACACCTGAAATCTGGAATAAGTATGATGAAATTGTTTCAGAAATGGAGCCAAACACCCGTAAAGGAATGATTGAACGTTTCGCTTTTTATGAACGCGCTAAAAAAGCCTATTGCATTATCCAAAGTGGTGAGACGGCAGTCTATGCAAATATCATTTTAAAGAAAGGTGTTGTCAAACAATAAGCTAAGAGGCTTATTTGTTTTCTCCACCCTTTTAAATGATTTGATGACGGATTAAGGGGAGTTTTTCTCATGTTATCTAAGACTCCCTTTTGACATTGTTGTAATAAAAAACGGATGTGAAACAAAAACAATAAAAATGTTTCACATCAATCGAAAAACGAAATTGCTAGTTTTTTAAAGGAAAAACGCTGGATTAAAATGGAGAATTAAATTCTCTAAAGCCCATTTGAAATACGCTGCTAAACAATAAACTTAAAGGCTTATTTGCCTTCTTTTCCGGTCGCCTCACCAGAACCGACTTCAGCATTGGCCACGTTGTTGGCCATTTTTTCGATTACTTTATCTCCTTCTCCAGTTTCTGTAGTCATTTCTTTGCGGTAAGAAAGCTTTAAGAAGATAGGGGTGATGAAGGAAGAGATTAAGATAAGTAAAAGACAGAACATCATAATGCGGTTATCAACGAGCCCACAATCAACACCTTTTTGAGCACAAACAATAAGAACCTCGGCTCTTGCCATCATGCCAAACCCCAATTTAATAGCGTCATGGAATTTAAATTTGAAACAAAGCCCAGCACCTGTGCAACCAATAATTTTGCCAACGATGCCAATAACAATCCATAAAAGACCAAACAAAAGGAATTGAAGGAAAGCAGGATCAGAGAAATCAAAATTCGACTGATAAAGACCCATAGCAATAGAGCCAAAGAAGATTGGACCAAAGAGGTAGTTACAAGTGGTTTCTGCACGATGATCGATATAACCATGCGCCAAGGTAGAGCTCATCGTAAGCCCCATGAGATAAGCGCCTGTAATATCAGCGATATTGAAATATTCGGAAATATAAGCCCAAAGTAAGCAAATAGCTAAAGAGATAATGACGATACGAATGTGGTGAGGATACTTTTCTCCAAGCCAGTTAAATAATTTTCTAATAAATATTCCAGCAACGAAGGTTAAGCCGAAATAAATGACCATGAACAAAATGATGAAGAAAATGGTTAAGAACGTGTTTCCTTCTTGTCCCATAGCGGAGATAAGCATGCTAGCAAAATCATTTCCTGTCGCATTTGAACCAGAAAGAGAAATGACCAAGGAGAGAACGATGATACCTAATACATCATCGATAATAGCAGCGGATACAAGGCAACTTCCAACCTTTGTATCAAGCTTGCCCAATTCCTTAAGTGTGGCAACCGTGACCGATACGGAAGTAGCGGTTAAGATGACGCCATAGAATAATTCACGGAAGATATTAATTTCTGCCCCAGTGATCTTATCGAAACAAAATGCCATCAAGAAACAAAGAAGCATAGGGACTAGAACACCCATTAATGCAACAACGAATGCGGCAGGGCCCACTGTTTTTACTTTCTTGATATCCGTTTCGATGCCAGCGGAGAACATGATAAGAATAACACCGATTTTCGCGAAGAAATCAATGCCACTCTTCGTATAAGAAGTCAAAACAGTTTGACCTGGAATAAGGTAAATCAAACCAACAACAAGACCCGCGACAAGATAGCCGATAACTTGTGGAATCTTAATTTTCCCTAACAGAAGAGAAAAAACCTTTGAAAGAATTAAAAGAAGCCCTAACGGCAACAAGATTTTATAAGCTTGAGGATTTGTTTCCGTAGGAATATTAATAAATGATAACATAAAAAATCTCCAAAACGTTTTTTGATTATAGACCCTCTAAAGAGGGTATGTATATGAAACCTTTTCTAAATTGAAAAGTGAATATTCACTTTTGCATGTTTCAGAGAACCCTTCTTAAAAGACGTATAAAACCTCTTATCATCGATAGCAAATCAAAATCGGCCGATAAATAGTACATGTCCCTCCTCTTTTACGTCCCTAACAAAGCATTTGAAAATAAAACGAAAAGGGTTTTTCTTTTTACTTTCACATTTGTTCTGAGAAATTCACACCCACAAAAGAAACATTAATGTTATATTGAAGCCACGAAAGAGATGGAAACCATGTTTCAAGACAAACTCAAAGACCTTAGAAAGAAAAAAGGAGTCACGCAGGCGGAACTAGCAAAAGAGATTTTTGTATCGAGAAGCCTTATTGCAAAATACGAAACAGGAGTGGTCTTTCCAAATAGAGAAACATTAGAAAAGATAGCGTTATATTTCAATGTACCCATCTCGGAATTAATCGAACAGGATGAAGCAACATTGGTGGCAGTAGATGCGAAAGATCTCTCTGAAAGGATAAACGTAGTATCCCTAATCGTTGTTTTAGCCATTATGACGATTTATTGCATTATGGTCTTTATACCTTTTCTTATGGGAAAAAGATATGTTTATCCAATTCCTCCAGGACAAAACCATCCTAACCGCGAAACCTTTTTCATAAGCATCTTTTCTGGAACGTTGGAACATGGGAACCCCATTGGTTTGATTTCATTTCTTTTAAGTGGGGGTGTTGCAATTCTTGCTACAACAAGTCTATTTCCTAAGAAAAGATACACCCCGATTCTTAGACTCCTCACTTATATTTTCTTTGTGATTGATATCTTCGTATGTATTGCTGCGGTTGTTTGTTGTATTAGCTATATATCCTGAACTATTAAAAACATTCAAAAGAGTTGTTCTCGAAGCGTTATCCATATCACCTCATTTAGATTTGCTAAAATTATTGTGTGAGGTGAATGTTATGAAAACACTCAAATTGAAAGAAAATTTGTATTATGTTGGTTGCATTGACCACGATTTAAAGGTGTTCGACAGCGTAATGCCCCTAAAATATGGGACATCTTATAATTCTTACCTTCTTAAAACAAAAGAAGGAGGAGTTGTTTTTGAAGGGAACAAAGCAGGATTTTCCGAAGAATACTTGACCCATATATCAAACTTGATTGATTTTAAAGACATCAAGTACCTTGTTGTAGCTCACACAGAGCCCGATCATTCTGGAGCAATTGAAGCTTTGCTTAAAAAGAACCCAGATATTGTTATTATCGCTTCACCAGCAGGCTTAAATAATTTAAAAAACATTCTTCGTTTCCCATTTAAGAGCCTTGTGATGACCGCGAATAAAGAACTAAAGGTTGGTGAGTATACTCTTCATTTTATATCCGGATTATTCCTCCATTGGCCAGATGTTCTTTTCACTTATATCCAAGAGGAAAAAGCGTTGGTTACCTGTGACGCCTTTGGAACGCATTATGCCTTTGATGACGTTCTTTTCTCTAAAGTGACTAACCTGGAAGAGTACCGTGAGTCATTCCATTATTATTTCGATTGCATTATGTCGCCTTTTGCTTCGTTTGCTCTTCAAGCTGTAGAAAGAGTACGCGCTTTAGACATATCGATTCTTTTAACGGGACATGGCCCTGTTATTGATAAGGACGTTAAAGAAGTAATTTCTGCTTTTGAAAAAGAAGCAAAAAATGCTCTTCCTGTTCTTGATAAAAACCATGTGACGTTGGTCTACGCCTCTTGCTATGGATATACGAAAAAGATGGCAGAGCATATCGAAAATGAACTTATTAAAGCAGGAAAACAGGTTTCTTCTTTCTATGTTGACGCTTTAAATTACCAAGAAGAGAAAGCAAACATTCTTGAGGCTATAAAAACATCAGGAACTCTTCTTTTTGGAACACCAACCGTTGTAAACGATGCTTTACCAATTTTCTATGATTTGCTTATTAGTAAACCAATTCCATTCTTCACTGGCAAAAAGTTTGCTGCCTTTGGCGATTATGGTTGGAGTGGTGAAGCCATTAAGAACATTACCGACTTCGCTCTATCTAGAAAGATGAAAACTGTCGAAGGATTTAAATATTCGTTTAAAGTGGACGATCCTTGTTTCGAAGGTTTAAATGCTTGGATTAAAACGCTCGATTAATCTCTCTTTTAAAAATAGGGGAGACGTGTATCAAAATAAAAACGAAGTCATCTTGGTTTAGAGCCAAAGATGACTTTTTAAATATGGCGAAAAAAGAGATATAAAGGATCTGATAAACATGGGAACCAACTGAATTTCACTTCATTGCTTTTTGTTCGAACGGCCTTTAAAATACATACGAAAATAACGGAGGATTTTTCCTAAGCTTTGCTTACTTTTCGCCCCGATGAATGAATCCATGGAGGCTTTTTATTTATGGAAAATGTGGCAAAGACAAATCGGATGGGATCTGAAAAAATTCCAACTTTATTATTAAAGATGGCTCTTCCAATGATGTTTTCGATGGTGGTAAGCGCCCTCTATAACATTGTGGACAGCATTTTCATCGGAATGATGGAAGCGCCTTTTAATGAGAAAGCCATAACGGCATTGGGATACGCTTATCCTTTGCAAACGTTACTGGTTGCAGTAGCAATTGGCACAGGAATTGGCGTCAATTCCGTTTTATCGAAAGCCCTTGGAGAAGGTAAGGGTGATAAAGCTGCCCGCTCTTGCATCAATGGTTATCTTTTGATGGTTTTCTTTTATGTTATTTTCTTGGGTTTTGGTTTAGCTATTTATTTTGGCAATTTCTATTTTTCAGAGATGACTGAAGACCAAATGGTCATTGAAATGGGTGCTAAATATCTTGGTCTTTGTTTTATTTTCTCTTTTGGGCAACTTCTTCAGCTTGTGAGTGAGCGTTCTTTATGCGCGACAGGTAAAACAAATCTTGCCATGGTGATGCAACTATCGGGGGCTGTTGTAAATATTATCTTGGATCCTATTTTTATTTTGGTCTGGAATATGGGGGTTGAAGGAGCCGCTATTGCAACTATTATCGGGCAGATGGTGTCTATGGTTGTAGGGTTCCTTTTGGTTTTGTTCGTGAATAAAGAAATAACGATTCGTAAGAAAGACATCGTCTTTGATTTTCCAATGATGGGAGAAATTCTTCGTGTTGGTCTTCCTAGCATCATTCTTCAAGCTTTCCAAAGTCTTCAACCATTTGTCTTCCAACTTGTGTTTATGTCTCTTTTTAGCCAAAGTGGGGCAACCCAAGATATGCTTGTTGGCATATATGGTGTTTATTTCAAATTACAGAACTTTGTTTTCATGGCTCTTTATGGCCTTGTTAATGCGATGCTTCCGATTATTGCCTATAACTATGGAAACGAGAATAAAAAAAGAGCAAAAGACGCACTTATGTGGGGCTATCTTTATGGTGCAATCATTGCTTTATTAGGAATTGTTGTTTTTGAAGCAGTTCCAAAAGAGTTGCTTCTCTTGTTTAATCTTGATGAAGAATGGGTCAATACGGGTGTCATCTTAACACGGATTATTGCTTCAACTTTTATTCTTGCATCGATATGTATCCTCTCTAATGGTGTTCTTCAAGCTTTTGGCAATGGCATCCATCCAATGATCATCACGGGGCTTCGCTTGCTTGTGATCCTTTTCCCAGCCTGCTTTTTGTTTGGGTACTATTTCGGGATAGACGGCATTTGGTGGGGGAGCTACGTTGCTGAATTTGTAGCGGCCGTTTATGCCATGGTCCTGACATATTTCGTTTATAAAAAGAAAACCCATAGACAGACTGTTGTTTCTTAAAAAGACGCAATTCTATCGTTACGAGTGTTTCGATTGATTCTCCTAGTTGCTGAAATGGCCGCGGCCGTTTATGAAATTGTTACACACGAAGTTTACGAACTGAAAAAACATTTGAGAAAACAAAACTATAGTTTTCCTATTTTCTTATCAAAAATGTTTTTGGAAACGTAAACGATTCTTTTTAATTATCAAAATATATGAGCAAATCAAAATATTTTGCTATCCATAAAATTCTTCCATGTTTTGTAAAAATACGTCAAAACGTGGCAAGGCAAAAGATATTTTGCCCCTCTTCGATCCATCAAGAATTCCGCGATCGATAAGGCCTTTACGATAAACACTATATTCGCCATGGTTTTTGAAAAAGTTCTTCTCAAGCTCGCTTGTCGTCTTAAAGTTTTTGATTGCGCTAAGAAAATCAATGCTTTTCTGCGACAGCTCCGAATAGATTTTTTCGTAAACAAATTGCGAAAGATATAAATCGTAATTTGAAAGCACCTTGGAAGTGAGCTTTCTTTTCGGCTCTTCATAAAGTAAATGGCCCAAAACTTGATAAGCAAAGGCATATCCCATAGTCGCCTTCGCGGCTTTGATAGATTCCTTGTGTTCCATAAGAAGATTCTTCTCATAGGAATCAGCTATGGCCACTAAGCTTAGCGGGGAGAGGGTGATTTTTTTAGAACGATAGAGGAAAGTAAGCGTTTTTTGATTTTGAAGAGCTTGAACGTTTTGATATAAACCCGTCATCAAAAGAAAAACGTTGAATTTCGATCGTAAAAAACCTTGAAAGGTATGAGCAAATGTTTTCATGTATTGATTGTTTGTTGCTTCATCGACGGTAATAAGAACCGCTATTCCTTTTTTGGTCAATTTATCTAACATTCTCTGTAGAAGAGTTTCGACATCTGTGACGGGCGTCTCTCCATGTAGCGAAAATGTTAAACCCTGAAAACTAAAACTAAATTCACTTCTAATAAACAAATGCTTTAAGTTTGAGGCATCATATATTTTAGAAGCAAGGCTTTCTAACATGTCTCTTTCTGGATTTAAATCGATTACCAGCCACTTTTCTCTGTTTTTGTAATAATCTGATAGTTCCGAAAGAAAAACGGTTTTCCCGCTGCCTCTAACTCCCGTAATGATAAGACAACGGTTTTCTGGGTTATCATTTGAGAAAGCGTTTACAACATTGAGAAAGTCCTCGGGTCTTTTGATATATTCCTTTGGCTCCATGCCGAAGGTTAATGAATATAGATTTGCCATGCCTTCCCTCCTTTTAATTTATCATTGTGATTTAATTTTATCATTCATTATCATTCATTATCAAACTTTATCATTCATAATCATTTTTATCATTCGTTTTCCGCAAGATAAATCATCATAAGATTTTTATGAAAAAACGCCCTTTATTTTTAATAAAACGAAGGGCATTTTGGTAGAAAGAGATTTTAAGATGAGACAAGCTGACTTATGAGTTGGCTCAATCGAAATAAGATGCAGGGGTTGCAAGCTTATTTGATTTGTTGGTAACAGTGAAGAGGACGCCTTTTGTTGAGGAACCGCCAAAGTAGTTCTTATTCTCGCCAACAGACAATTTCCATTCGCCTGTTGGATCAACATAGAAAAGATATCCCATGTTTTCGTCTTTTTCTTCTGTGAGTTTCCAACCAAGGGAGACTAAGAGTTCTTTATATTTGGTTAGATAGGCGTCTCTTTATTCGTTGGTTTCAAATTCGTTTGTTTTGAATGCGACGTATTTTGAATAATTAGAATCCATTTTTCCAGAGGAGTCTTTCCATCTAACCCATGCAACAGTGGAATCTTTATATCCCGTATTTGTTGGATAGAGGTATGGAACAACTTTGTCTACGCCCCATTCTTTTAAAGATGCGAGCAAAGCAGCAGGATAATCAGTTGGTTCCGCTTGGCCTTCAATGCTACTCCAATCGTAATTTAGAGTTGTGTTTCCAATCTTAGAGTATTCGCCAGAGAATGTGATTGTATCGTTTAAGGAAGAAGAGGTTAGTTTTCCCTTCATTGTTGCAAAATGACCGTCTTTTAAAGTTAAAGAAACTTCACCATCCACTGAGTAAAAGGTCGCATATCTTGGTAAGCTCCAACAATAAGAGAGGAACGAGCCAGTGTGATCTCCACGGGATTTATAGACTCCGCTTGTTTCTGGGCCAAGTACTTCAACGGCAAAATCAAAGGTTGGATAGCGATTAACAGAATCCCATCCTGCAACATAATCCTTAGTTTTCTTTAAAGTTGAGGTCTTATCGTCATAGGTATAAGTGAAATATCCTGTTCCGTCTTTATGGGCTCCATCATGGGCAAGAATCTTTCCTGTGGAATCAACGATTTTCTCTTCAATCGTGTCCTCGGTGTAAATCATTGTATACGTGGTTTTTCCATCATTCCCATCAATGGAATAGGTAGCGGTGTAGTTTTTTGAGGCAGCAATTTCCGCTCTCGCTGTTTCTAAAGCGTCGTGATACCCTTCGTGCTTGTATGGCTTTTCATGTTCGATTTTTGCCGTGCCAATTTCAGAGACCTTTCCTTCTACGACTTGTCCGCCCTTTGTTGCTACATCATCTTTTCCAAATGGATCGGTAATAAAATGGACGCCTAAAGAATCACCATCTACGGTTATAGCAAATTCATCTGGAGTTATATCTTGAAGAACAAGGGAAGAAGCTAAATAAGTGGTGGCCCAAATGTTCTTTCCCACATAGAAATAATTTTTTCCTCCGTCAAAGCTTTCGAAATCGCTAGCGGTTACTAAAGCTTCAGCATCTGTGTTTTCTTCGAATTTAAATAAGTTTTCATAATAGGAATTCACCCATTTAAATTCATCACCGTCTTCAGTGAATTGGGTAACCTTTCCTATTTCGTTATCTTTATTGATGTATTCGGTAGCAAGACGGATGCCATTACGAACATACTTTCTTTCGTAAGTAACCTTTTGAGATGCGTGATCTTTAACGGTGATTTGATAGGCGTCCGTGCTGTGATAAGTATCCATATCACTCACTTCCTCATAGATAGTGGTGATGTCGGATTGCTCATAAAGAGTAGGTTTAAGCTGGCTATCATAATCATATAGGGTTTGCGTTAAATCCACTTTCATGGAACCAGTTAATTTATTAAAGGTGTCTTGAGATAAGGCTGTACCATGAGCGATGGCGATGGTTTTAGAGACGATAACGTCTTCTTCCCCCTCCAAATAAGCATTAATGGTGGCTTCGCCTTCACCAACGGCGCTCAAAAGAGCTTCATTGCTGATCCCATCCATCTTTGAGGCACGGATGATGTTAGGATCAGAAGATTCAAATACAACGTTACCTGTAACGCCTTCTTTAAGAATGGCATAAATGGAACGGCTTTGATTTAAACGTAAATCACCGTTCATTGCTAAGGTGAATTTTGCCTTTGCAGGTATAACATCCTTGCTAGAAGTAGAAGAGGTGGCATCCGATGATGTGATTTCTTCTGAACTTGCTTTTTCACTAGAACTTTCTCCGCTTGTGGTGCAAGAACCTAGCAACAGGATGGATGCTAGTATCATTATTTTTTCTTTTTTCATTACTTTTCCTCGCGAAATATACGAGTATTTAAAAAACAAAAATGTAAATTTCAATTATTTTGTTAAATATTTACTGTTTTTTTGTTTCTATTCATGTTTTCAAAAAATTGTATAAAATTGGTGACGTTATCATATGATAACGATGAACCGAGATGCTCCTATGTTAGAAGTAAAACATCTTAAACGTATCTATCGTGTTAAAAAGGCTGAACCCGTGTATGCGTTAAACGACATTTCTTTAAAATTCCCTGAGAAAGGGCTTGTCTTTATTTTGGGTAAATCTGGCTCAGGTAAATCTACCTTATTAAATGTAATGGGCGGTTTGGATGTTGCCGATGAAGGTGAAATTATCATCGATGGGAAATCGAGTAAGGATTTCTCTAAAGGTGAGATGGATTCTTACCGTAATACGTACCTTGGTTTTATTTTTCAAGAATACAACATCCTATCTGACTTTAATGTAAAAGAGAATATTGCTTTAGCTCTCCAACTTCAGCATAAAAAAGCAACAGACGAAGAAGTGGAAAAGATTCTTGAGCAAGTGGATTTAGCTGGTTATGGCAAGAGGAAACCGAATGAATTATCCGGTGGTCAAAAACAAAGAGTGGCGATTGCTAGAGCCTTAGTAAAGGAACCTAAAATCATCTTTGCTGATGAACCAACGGGCGCTTTAGATAGCAATACTGGAAAACAGGTATTTGATACTTTGAAAAAACTTTCAAAGGATAAACTGGTTGTCGTTGTTTCTCATGACCGTGATTTTGCAGAACGTTATGGCGACCGTGTTATTGAATTAAAAGATGGGAAAGTGATTTCCGATGTTAGTAAGACCTTATGTCTTTCTAAGGCAGGCAAAGATGGCTTAACTTTGCTTGGAGATAATATTCTTCGTCTTGATGGAAGTCGTCCTTTAACAGCAGAGGACCTCCCTTTAATTAACGAAACCATCGCCAAAGGAAAAGGGGATGTCTTTATTGTCGGAGATCCTCATATTAACGAAAGCATTCGTCAAGAAGCGAAGATTGATAAAAATGGAAATCGTGAAGAGTTCGTGAACACGGATACAGATAAAATCGTGGAGAGTCATGACTCTTTTGAAGCGATTAAAAGTAAATTCTCTTTAGGACGTGCCATAAAAATGGGCGCCCGTTCAATGAAAGTGAAGCCGTTCCGTTTAGCAATGACCATCTTACTTTCAACTTTTTCTTTTTCTTTGTTTGGAATGAGCATTACCGCTTCTCTTTTTAGCACGAAAGATGCTTTAACATCGACTGTTTCGAAAAATGACATGCGTTATGTAACCCTTACTCTAAGTGAATGTGGGAAAAGAAAAGGATATACCTCAGAACGTGTAAAGGAAATTGAAGATAAGACGGGAGCGAATATTTATCTTTCTTACAATAATGAAGTGGCCTCCCGTTTTAATAGACCAAGTGACCAAAATGATCGTTTCCATTTGACTAGTTTCTCAGGTATTGTTCCTATTACGGATTCTTTCCTGAATGATTTTGATTTCACCCTCGTGAATGGAAAAATGCCAAAAGATAATACGGAATGCCTTATTACTTTATATGAGTATTATTCCTACCAAGATTTTGGCTTTGGCGATAAGAATGATTTTGATTCGATTGAAGCAAGTAAAGTAACCCAAGAAAACATCATCGGTTCGAAATTAAATACCGCTTACAATTCCAGTTTATACACGGATGTTCCTTCTTTAACGATCTCAGGAATTGTGGACACAAAACTTCCAGCGAAATTGTTAAAATATCGAACCGCTACAAGCTATGTTGAAAACGATAAAAACTATTCTGATTTGAATATCTTACGTTATGGGCCATCTCTTCATTCCTCTCTTTTTGTTGGAGAAGGAAAAGGAACGGATGAATCGGTTGTAATTTCAGGAGAAGATTTCTATTTCTCCACGGAGAAAGGAAAAGAGGTCATCAATGATTTTGGTTATTTCCGAGCTCATCAGAATTTCGTCTATTTTGATAAGTCACATCCTATGACTCTTTCAAAAGGAGAAGCCTTGCTTTCTCTAGGTGCCCTTTATACTTATTCCGAAGATGGAACGAAAGCTACTACCTATAATTTCGTATTCCCTGGCGCTTATCAATCGGAAGAAAAGAGTAAGGATAACCTTTACGAAGTATCGAATTTAGATCGTTTCTCTTTGAGTGAGGATGCGACGAAAGTGGCTGGAGCCTATAAAACAAAAAATGACAAATACAGTGATTTCTTTACTAACCATCTTGATTTAGTGAAGAAAATCAATGAGGGAGGAAATTCCTATTCTTTACAAGTCATTGATCCAACATATGATGAGAATGGAAATCCTAAATTTGACTACACGGGTGCCACGGAATCACAAAAATATCAGATTTTCAGTCGTTATGTGGATACGTTTGTTTCTGGCTTATTCGGTGAAGAAAATGTTGATAAAGCAGGAGAATATTATTCCTATTATCTTTCCGTTAGAAAAACGTATCAGGATTTAATTGATGAGAAATATCCTTTAGAACTAAGTGATTTTTTGGGCAATTACCGGAACTTCTATGATCAGTTCCTTTCAAAGTATCTAGATGATCATTACGTTGAAATCTATGAGAAATACAAAGGCATGACTCCATTTCAAAATGTCGTGACGACAACTGTCGGGCAAATCACAGATGAAAACTCAAAGAAAGAGGTGGTTAAAACTTTCCTTTTTAACTATCAAAGCAAGATAGAGGAAGGAAAAGAAATGAACGCTTACATTAAGGGAGGAGTGAAAACCCTTCTAGAAAAAGTAAAGCACGATCCTTTCGAGACCGTTTTAACCTACGGAGATAAATTTACAATGCCTTTAAAGGTGGTAGGGGTGGATTTAGATTGCGAGAATGGCGCTATTATGATGAGTATTTCCAAAGAGGATGCGCAACATATAAAGGAAAGCGTACTCTCCAATAATGGGACATCTTCTTCATCTTATTATTCTTTTGTAACTTTTGGAAATGATGCAAAAACGGTTGACTCTTTCATGGATTTCTTCTTAGAGAAAGCAAAGAATAGCGACTACGACACTATGAAAGAAGGAGATTGGTATTTCTCTTTCTATGATAATTCTCTTTCTTATGTGGAATTCGTTGGCAACATGCTTATGATGTTTTCTTCTATTTTCCTTTATGTTGGTATTGGTTTAGCAGTATTTAGCATGCTTCTCTTCTATAACTTCATTTCTATTTCGATTAACAATAAGAAGAGAGAAATTGGTATTCTTCGTGCGGTGGGTGCGAAACGTGCAGACGTATTTAAGATTTTCTATTCCGAAGCCTGCATCATTGCTCTCGTTAACTTCTTGTTGTCTGTTATTTGCACCTTTGCCCTCTCTTTCATAATGAATCTAGAACTTGCTAACAGTGGGCTTATCACATTCGCTGTCATGAATCCGAACATAGTGGTTGTTTTAGCTATCTTTGGAGTGGCTCTCGTTGCAGCCTTTATATCTTCCTTCCTCCCGGTTATCAGGCTAGCGAATAAGAAACCTATAGACGCCATTCAGAACCGCTAAATACATACATGGGTCTAACGGATTTCCCCTTTCTATAATTTAAAGATGAAAAAACAAGTTGAAACAAGCGTGTCTTTCTTCCCTTCCCATCCTTTTGGCCCTTTTTATGATCAAGATAGTGAGATTCTGATTCTTGGAAGTTTCCCTAGTCCAGTTAGTAGACAAGAAGGCTTTTATTATGGCCATAAACAGAATCGTTTTTGGAAAATTCTAGCAGGGATTTTTAAAGAGAATATCCCCCAAACCATTGAGGAAAAGAAAACGTTTCTAGCGAAACATAGAATTGCTCTTTATGATGCGATTGAAAGTCTAGAAATCCAAGGTGCAGCGGATTCTAGCATTCAAAATGCTAAACCCACTGATCTTTCTAACATCTTAAAGAAATCTAAAATCCACGTTGTCTTATGTAATGGCAAATCCGCATACAAATATTACATGGAGAACAAAAAAGATAATCTTCCGGTCATCTCTTTACCAAGTTCATCTAGTGCGAATGCCTCGTATTCTTTAGAGAAACTTGTTTGTGCATGGGGAAAAACGTTTAAGGAACGTTGATTCGCTAAAATATCTTTTTGAAACAATTTGCTTCAACGTTATATGGTTTCTAAATTTGAAGCGTAGAAATCTTCTAGGGTATAGGTAATTCTACCTGCGTACTTTTCTTTAGCGGAAAACCCGTTTTTGGATATAAAACCCAACTTATAAAATGGAAGAGGAGATGCTGATGTTTGTCTTATTTCCTCGTTTAAAACCTCTATATCTATAGGATTCTTTGTATATTTGCATTCATAGGAAATAAAGCCATTCTTATCTTGTGTAACAACGTCGAATTGATAGTTTTTCTTTTCTTTAGCGTCGTTAAAACTATAAGTCCCTATTTTAAAGAAAGGCGGTTTGATAAAGCCGGCACGATTTTTTCGAATTAAAAATTCTTTACTCACTTTTTCAAACATTTTTGGCAAATAATATTTGTTGAAATCCTCTTCTATAATCTCTTTATAAAAGAGTTCTTTGCCTAGAAAAGAACGCGCAGATCCATTTGCAAAAACGTATCGATAATAAAAATAAATTAGATTATCGTCGAAATCATAAAAGGTGAGTTTCTTATTTTCCTCGTCATTGATAGGCGAAATTTTCTTGATGAAGTGCAAACCGATTCCCTTCGCCAAAGCGTATTCTGGCCTCGAAGATTTACCAAGGGAAGCAACAATATCGCTAAATTTGTGTTTGCCTGTGGCAATTAGGTTTAAAACGCTGTTGAGAAAGGAGACCTTAGAACTTTCATTTTCCGTCATTTCCTGACAAAGCAAAATCATTTCTGAAGTGTCTACGCCAAATAATTTTTTGATGTTCTCCTCGACACTTTTTGCAGGATTTAATAAAGATAAAGCATATGGAAGTCCACCAAAAACAGCATAGGCTTTAAATTTTTCTTCTGAGGAATAGTTTGGGAAAAACTTCGCCGCATCATAATAATCAAATTCATGAATTTCTTCTATGAGATCGAAGCGACCGTGAAGAGGCGATTTGTTGTCAATAAGCCCTTGCATGAGATCGCAATAAGAACCAGATATGAGAAGCTTTAGATGCAGTTGGTCAGATTTTTCTAAATCAATTATTCGTGCCAAACTTGCATCAACACCATTTTCTCCTCCTAATGGTAAATAAGAAAATTCATCTATGACGAAAATAATCTTCCGTTTTTTTGCTTCATTGAATATAGACTCAAATAATTCATCGAAATTAGAGAAATGGACATATTCAGGCAAGTGAAGGGCAGCTTTGGTTTCTCTTTCTAAAAGAGATAAGTTGATAGAATCAAGGACTTTCTTACATTCGCAGTGCAAAATAAGAGAATCTTTCTCGTCTTTCAAAACTTGCTTAATGATTTCAGTTTTCCCTACGCGCCTCCTGCCATATATCATTCCTGCCTTAAAGGTGTCACCATTTAAGAATTCTTTTAATTTAGATGTTTCTTCTTTTCTACCAATGAACATAGTTTTTCTCCATAAGTATTTTAACACAAAAAAATTTGACCCAAATAATTTTGTGTAAAAATATTTGTTTGAATCAAGGATTATACAAATGCAGACTTGTCTATTTCCATAAAAAGAAAAAGAAGGAGCATGCAGCTCCCTCTAAATGTTGGATAAATAGATTATTTTCTTGGCATTCCAAAGATTTTGCGTAGAGCTTCTTTTTTCTCTTTTCGTTTTAATATGAAAGCAAATTCTCATTACGTTGGAGGAATCAATGTCTTTGTGAAAGGGCTTGGCGATCATAACCAAGACATAATTGTTCAAGTCCATTATAAAGACGAGAACTAATACATGGGTCGTCTCCTTTTGATTGACTTTGCATTTCTTCTAAGAAACGTTCTCCGTTCCGAAAAAGGAAAAGAGGGCGTTTTCTTTTTGCTTTGTTAAAAGAAGGGGCCCATGTATTAGTTTAGATGGTTTCTTGTCTTAAAAAGTCGATCATATAAATAGGGAGATATGTTTTTTCACCACGAATTTCTACGTTGCAATTGCCAAAAATAAGAGCTTGGCGAATGTCATATTCCTTCTTCGAAATTAAGTTGTTTAATGCGGAATGCTCTTTATAGTCTTTGCCAGATTTTATCTCAATAGGCAATACCTCATCTTGGTATGTAATCAAAAAATCAATCTCGCCTTGTTTTTTTGCTAACCGAATCTCATCGATGAATGTGATTGTTTTTGAAGGGATGAGTGGGGAGGCGGAAAAAGCGGAAACGACAAGAAGAAAGTCTTTAACATCTTTCGCTTGGGAAAAAGCGGGGATTTCTTGAGGATTTAAAGCCAGGTTTGTATAAATGTAATTTTCAAAATGTTTTTTACAAAAAGCGTCGATGAGATAAGTTTTTTCAACTTGACGAGCCCCGTCTACTAACAAAAAACAAGCCCTTCTACTAACAAGTTTTTTTTTGGGGGGAGCCACATTTCTAGACACTATTTTATTAAACTTTTCCAACCCTAAAAAATGCATTTTATTAAACTTTTCCAACCTATTGGGAAATCATTTTCTCTGTTTTTGAGACTTACAATAAGTTTGTGTTTCTGGCTCTAATTTGGCTATAGAAAGCAAATTTTAGAAAGGGGGCAAAAAATAAATGAAAGAAATAAGGGGGAAGGCATAGTTTCTTCTCCCTTATTTTTCTTAAGAATGGAA